>JAEEGI010005455.1_pt1 | contig 29272 bp, 23 predicted proteins | sample 8958751 | NCBI WGS metagenome assembly JAEEGI01 (sample SAMN16246545, study PRJNA631951) | gut metagenome | biome: gut microbiome; feature: rumen; material: KS-attached | host: Bos | place: Iran: Karaj | collected 2018-10 | reverse complement strand
TGATGGTGCGCTGTGCATATCCGGCATCGCGCTCGGAATGCGTAACCATGACGATGGTTGTGCCCTCTTGGTTAAGTTCGGTAAGGAGCTGCATAACCTCCAGTCCGTTCTTAGAGTCGAGGTTACCCGTTGGCTCATCGGCAAGAATCAGTTTTGGGTTCATAACCACGGCACGGGCAATGGCAACACGCTGCTGCTGTCCGCCCGACAGTTGCTGCGGAAAATGATGCGCGCGGTGGCTTATAGCCATTCGGCGCAACACCTCGTCGACACGCTGTTTGCGTTCTTTCTTCGGAACGCCGAGATAAGTGAGCGGAAGTTCCACGTTCTCCTCAACGTTAAGTTCGTCTATAAGATTGAAGCTCTGGAAGATGAAGCCTATCTGACCTTTTCTGACCTTGGTGCGCTGGCTCTCTTTTAACGAGCCTACCTCCTGACCGTCGAGCAGATACTGTCCGCTGGTAGGATTGTCGAGCAACCCGAGGATATTAAGCAATGTTGACTTTCCACAGCCCGAAGGACCCATGATTGCCACAAACTCGCCTTTCTTTACTTCGAGCGATACGCCGCCCAATGCTACGGTTTCCACCTCTTCTGTGCGGAACACCTTCTGAATGTTTTCTAACTGTATCATAAGATTATTCGATTATTTTACAAATTACTATTTATTCGTTTTTGAGAAAATCAACAGGATTGCCCACAGCCACACGATAGCAGCCTATGCAAACCACCGAGAGGATAACCGCCACTACTGCCAAAGCACAGAGTACGAAGAGTATTGGCGACAGAACAGCCTTCTCGCAGAACTGCTCTAACCATAAGCGCGACACATACCAGCCACCAACGGCACCGACAACAACAGCCGGCAAAGCCAAGCGCAGAATATCGCGGATAAAGAGCCGCAGCACGTCGACGATTTGGGCACCATTCACCTTGCGGACGGCAATCTCCTTCTGTCGGCGTGCCATCTCGCCAGCCAAATAACCAACAAGTCCAATCAGGGCGATAATCAACGCCACCAGCCCACCAATCATCACGGTACTGCGGAAACGCTGCGCATCGGTATAGAGCTGCGTCATCAGCATGGTATATGGACGTATGGCTATTTCGGGATTATCGGGAATGAGTTCGTGCAAGCGTTTGTTGGCGGCATCGAGCGCATCCATATCGTTGAAACGTACGGTGATATGGTGGGCGTGCTTCATACTACGGTCGTAGAAGCAGATGCTTGGGCGGGTATCGGGATTAGTGATACTGCCTATGCGCGGATCGTCGAACACTCCAACGATGGTATAAGGTCCGCTGTAAGACGTGCAGATGACCTGCTTGCCAACAGCCTGATCCCAGCCAGCCAGTTGCTTCATCTTCTCCTCGAACTTACGACTTACCATCGCCTCGCGCATGGTGTCGGTCTGCTCGGTAAACGTGCGACCGGCAATCACGGGGATGCCCATCACGTTGAAGTAGCCGTCGCCCACATCAAACAGGTCGGCAACATTCATGTACTCTTTGACATCACCGGGCAGGAGGATATTATCGCCACTCTGTCTCTCGGGCAAGTAGGCATAAGATGTTGTAACACCTTTAACACCCGACATTTTCTTGAGTTCGGAAACAACAAGTCGTGTCTGCGGCAGCGAGAGCTCACGGGTATCTAAATCTGCCAAGGTAGAATAGTCGTAACCGGGATTATCGTTCACCATAAGCTGATATTGGCGACCTACCACCAGCAACAGAACGAAAAGGAAGGTTGCCGAAGCAAACTGCAAGCCTAACAACATCATCTTCCACGTACGATGAGAATGGTTGTAATGCTTAAAGGCAGCGGTCATAGGAATGTGGGTGTAAGCCCATCCCGGAATCACTCCTGTGATAATAAACACCACCAAACAGGTAAGGGCGATGAACCATATATTATTGCCTGTAGTAAGAATAACCAAGAGAGGCATACCTGTGAGTTCATTGATGGTATCTTGGAAGATGAACAGCAATATGCCTGCCAGCACCAATGACAGCAGCAGATGAACAACACTCTCGACCATCACGCGACCGTAGATGTTATGAGCCTCAGCGCCATAGCAACGGTGCACAGCCATCTCGCGAGCCCTTAGACTGATGCCACCAACCACCAGCAACAGATAGTTCATAACGGCACAGCCAATAAGTACCACAGCCAGCAACGATACAATCCATATCATACGGCGTGTGGCATCGTCATGTGTGTGATCGTCTGCCAACGGGCGCAGAGAGTAGTCAAAATCAGTACCTGCCTTTTTCAGTTCGTCGACAGGCAGATTGTCGTGTTTCATCTTCTGAATCTGCTGTTTCAAGTCGTCGGGGGTGATGCCTTTGGCAAGACGCACATAGCCCAAATAGCGGTCGTTACCCACCCAGTTTTCTCGTCCATCCCAAGTCATCTGTGGAAGTGTTGACATAGATACCAGCACCTCCAAGTCGTGAAGTCGGCTGTTAAGCGGAATATCCTCGTAGATGCCGCCTATTGTCAATGCCAGATTGCCACGTTTGTTATAGTAAACCTTCTTACCAACCACATCGCCACCCATTTTCTCTGCCATTGACTGAGGAATCATGCAGTAGTTAGACTGACTGAGTACCTTCTTTGGATTGCCTGCCAGAATACGGAAGGGAAACACATCGAAGAAACAACTGTCGGCAAAGAAGAAGTTGGTGCGAATGCGCTTGTCGTCTTCGGTAACCAGTGGCAAGTCCCAGCCAAAGCCTGTGTAACGCGTGGCTGCCTCAATCTGCGGGCAGTAGCGTTTCATACCGTGGGCGACAGCACCCGATACCTGTGCGAAATGCTGATACTCGCCATCGCGAATCACTTCTTCGTAAACCACATAGATACGGTTGCTCGTATCAAAGTACTTATCCCACGACTGCTCAAAACCAGCCTTTCCTATCAATACAATACCGGTAGCCAGACCAACTGCCAGACAAAGAATCTTTATCCAATTGTGCTGACCACGCTGATTGAGAGATTTTAAAACGTTCATATTCGAAACTTTCTGTTAATCGTTTTTTATCAGTACCACCACGGAAAGGAGCACCATGACGAATGGTGAGGCGCAGGTTGCCGAAAGCATCCACGGATTCAGCGGAATGCGACAACGTAGGTAATGCTGATATTCGCCATCGCTAACCACCTTCTCGTAAAGCACACAGACATGGTTGCTCGTACCAAGGAACTTATCCAACGATTGCTCAAAGCCTGTTTTGCCTATCCATGCAATACCAATAGCCAGACCTACCGCCAGACAAAGAATATTAATCCAGTTGTGCCGACCACGCTGATTGAGAGATTGTAACGCCTTCATAATTTGATATGTTTTTATTTATGCTGCAAGAATACGGCTATTTACCTATATCTGCAAACTTTTTGCACAAGTCAGAGGCGGTATGTCTAAACTTTATACAATTCTGTGTATGATTTTTTTACACTCGCCGTCTGTTACTCTGTCTTTATGCTCTCTACAGGGTTAGTGCGCACGGCTTTTACAATCTGTATTCCTACGGAGAGAACAGCCACTACGAGGGCGAACGTGCAGGTTGCCGCAAACATCCACGGACTAAGCGCAATGCGATAACTGAAGTTTGACAGCCAATCGTTCATGATGTACCACGACAGCGGAACGGCGATGACAAACGAGACAAGCAGCGGCGCGCAGAACGTGCGCAGCATAAGCAGCATTATCTCGTGCGATGTGCCGCCCATAATCTTGCGGATAGCAATCTCCTTCTGTCGCTGACGGATGAAGAAGAGCGACATGCCGATATAGCCCAGGATAGAAATCACGATGGCGATGATGGTGAAGAGCGAGATGATTTTGAGCGTGTTCTGCTGCTCTTCGAAACTCTCGGCAATGCAATCTTCGAAACTGCATACGCACCAGCTTTTGTCGACATAAGGGCAGCCCAGCTTACGTAGCATCTCGAAAAAGGCAGCCTCGGCATTCTTGTCGCCGTTGGTCTTGACAATAAAGCACGGATTATCAACCTTGTCTTTCAGGCGGATGGCAAAGGGCACAACCTTGGAAAGCACGTTGTTGCAGTGAAATTCGCCCAGAATTCCGGCTATCGGACTGACATTGCTGCCTCCCCAGTTAATCTCGCGAGTCTTGTAGGTGTAATCCAACTGTCTTAGCACCTCGTCGTTAAGGTAATAGCCGTCGCTGGTCATGCCATAGTCCTTCTTTATCTTCAGTCCGTGCAGTTCGAAGGCAGCCTTGTCCATATCCGTTTCGTAGACGGTTACGAACTTATCGTTATGCTTTATCATACGCATACGCGAACTGTAGCCCACAAACGTAGAGCCTTGATACTCGCCAATCTTCTCTACAAACGGCATCTTTTCCAACTGGCTCTTTATGGTCTGACTGTTTCCGTCGGGCCAGATAATATAATAGAGATTCTCCGTGTTGAAGCCCAGCGGAGCGTTTATCAAATGGTTTAGCTGCAGCCAAATGACAAGGGCTGCCGAAAGCATCGTTACGGTTATTACATTCTGCAAGATGATGAAGACCTTGCCGAGAACCATCTTTGAGCGGAAGCGGAAGTTGCCCTTTACGATATCGATTGGCTGATACTGCGAGATATGCCACGACGGCATGATGCCCGACACGATGCCCACAAGCAAGATGAATGCAAGGCAGACGCTCACCGTTCCGAAACTGATGTCGCCAACAAGGTCAATCTTTCCTCCGAACAGCTCGGCAGCCTCATCCTGAAAGCCGACAGCCAGAGCAAAGCCCACGGCAAACGATATCGCCACCATCAGCGTAGATTCGGCTATGAGTTTGAGCGAAATCTCGCGCTGACTGCTGCCGAAGAGCTTTCGTGTAGCCATCTCCTTGGCACGGAAGCCCGTGTTGGCAACCGTCAGGTTGATGTAGTTGCTTATGGCAAAGAACAAGATGGCAAGAACCGCCGCCAGCAGGATGTGAAGCCGCGTCTTGTCGCCCTTCTGCAAGCCTCCAAGCTGGTTCATCGGAGAGAACATGATGTCTCTGAGCGGCGTAAAAGTAACGCCCGAATTAGTCTTGTTGCCCAGATAATTCTTTTCGAGATGCTTCTGGATGATGTCTTTCTTGCCATCGAGCGATGCGCCCTCATGCAACTTCAGGAACACTTTTGACGGACCGGTTGAGCTGTATGCCGTCGTGTAGTTTTCGAGTTTATAGCCCATTATCTGCGGATAGCGTTCCATGCTCGCGATTATCTGTGTCTCGTTTGGCAGAACGGTATGGTCTAAGTCCTTTACAACCGCGCTGACGGTATAGACAAGCGTACTGTCGTGCGGACATACGTCGCCAATCCACACATTACATTCGCCTACGATGTAGAGCGACTCGCCTATCGGCTTTTTACTGCCAAACAGTCGTTTTGCCAGACGCTCGGTTATCACGCACTTGTCGGGTGCATCGAGAGCCGTATGACGGTCGCCCTCAACAAGTTCGAAGTCGAAGAAGCTGAAGAATGTTGAATCGGCAATCATTATTATGCCGTTCTCATTCTCGCCGTCCTTTACATACTGGTTGCCATACTTAATCTTTCCTGTCTGACTAAACACGCAGCATGTCTGCTCTACTTCGGGGCACATCTGCTTAATCTCGTCGGCAGCCTGAGGCCACATAAAGAAGTCGTCCTCGTTGCCAATAATGCAGATGCGGTCGGCATCCTTGTGCCAGCTGTCTATACTGAACTGCCGCCACGCATAGTCGCCCATCAGAATAATGAACATTAGCGAAACCACAAGCCCCGCAACGTTTATGAGCGTGTAAAGTTTGTTTCTCGACAGAAATCTGAAATAACTTTTCATATTCTTTTATTCGTTTTTAATATATTCAACAGGATTTTCGTTGGCAGCGCGCCAGCCTTGAAATGCTGCGGTAAACAGATTAACGGCGAGCACTATGACAAGAGAAAGCAGCAACGGCATGAACTCCATAGTTATTGCAAGTCCTGAAATACTGCCAACCATTGGAGCCAACCAATACGAAAGCGGAATGGCAATTACTATGGCGAATACTGATTGAACGACTACGGTAAAGAGCAAACGCAGGGTGATGCCACTAATCTCTGCCCCAAAGACGCGGCGGATGGCAATCTCACGCCGGCGCTGACCTACAAAATAACTGTTCATTGCCATCAGACCGAGCACGGCAATAAGCAGGGCAACCGCCGTAAAGACGGTTAGCACGCTGAGGAATCGCTCGTATTCTTCGTACCACTCACGGTGTTTCTGGTTCAGCAGGTTTGTCTCGGTTGTTGCAGAGCCTGTCAGTTCCTTCAGCAGACAGGCCATCGCCTCCTCAACCTTCTTGCGGTCGCCATGATATTTCACAAGAGCCATTCGAGGCCGTCCGTAGTTATTGCTAACATAATCATCGGCATTGTCACGGAATTCATCCGATTTCATAAATAAGTAAGGCGTTGGATGCTCCGCTTCTTCCATTACATTCTGATATACCAAATCGGGATAAACGGCCGACACTTTAATATTCATATTTCCTCTTGAAATTAAAATTTCCCGTTCGTCATCGCGCTTGCCGAATTGCCGTAGCAACTGGTGATTTACACCCACTCCACCGTCTGCATAGGTCCTCTCCGGATGGATATTCAGGATGTTAAAGAAGCAACTGTCGCCTATCAGATACCGTATGCTGACAACCGTTCCGTCATCGGCAGTAGTCGTATTATTCTCAAGGCCATCAACAGGCGTGCCATAGCCAAAGCCGACAGCATCAACCTCTGGCATGGCAAGCAATTTGCTGCGGAATGTAAGACGCTGACTCTCGTTAAGCCCAGCAATATCGTATGTTTCAAGAATGTTGTCGATGTCGTAGCCCAACGGCTGGCTCATCCTCTCGCGTATGCCGCTGTTTAGCAGAAGCGTAACCGTAAGCATAACGATGGCGAAGACTGCCTGCAACACCATCAGCACATGACTCCAGCGCTGGCGCACACGGCGACGGAACGTTCCGCGAACGATGTCGATAGGCTGATAGCCGCTGAGTATCGTGGCAGGCACGAAACCAGCCAGCGAGCCTACAAAAATGATACCGAGCAGAATGGCAGCGATGGTAACAATGCCCGTATCCTTCAGCAAATCGAGCGAACAATTAGACATCTCTATTGCCTTGTCTTGCATGGCAAGCGCAATAAGATAGGCTATAACGAAATCAATAGCTGTAAAGAGGATGCTTTCGCCAATCAGTTTGGCAAATACTTGCAACCGCGACAGCCCCAGCAGCCGTCGTGTGGCCATCTCCTTAGAACGCTCCGTGGTGAGCGACACACTAAGATTAACATAGTTGAAGATGGCAAACACCAGGACCAACAGGGCTATTACCACATAGAGATGAGCCATCTCGCGGCTGCCGTGATTAAGGTCGTCGCCCTCAAACGAGCAATCTTTGGCATCATAATAGAGTGTAGAGAGCGGAGTGAGCGTAAGTTTCTTCACGGCATCTATCTGATAGAGCCAGAAAAATGACTTCAGATAGTCGCGCATTTCGGTGATTTTACTTCGCAGGTCGCAGCCCTCACGCTCCATCAGAAACAGCACGCAACTGGCAGCATTATTCATGCTCTCGACGTATGCCGAAGAATGAAGTTGGCGCAGATTCTCGAGGTTTACCACACATTCATACGTTTCGGGGATAACAGAACGGTCGAAATCGTCCATCACACCGCTAACGGTATAGGTGATATGCTTGTCTGCATCCTTTTCACCGTCCAAAGTCAATACAACCTCTTTGCCTACCGCCTCGCCTTCAGGCCAGTAACGCTGGGCAAACTTCTTGCTTACCACCATCTGATTAGGCGCGCTGAGCACCTTTTGCTTATCGCCCGTGAGCAGCTTGTAGTCGAAGAACTCGAAGAAGTTAGGGGCAGTGAGGAGCATCTTAGTGTTAACCTCCTGCCCTTTTATGGTGAATGACATCTCCAAGCCGGAAACGGAGCACCAGTCTTCTATTTCAGGAAAACGGTCCTGCAACTTCTGTCCCACCCGAAAGTGAGACATCATAAATTCCTCGTTGCCAACGACAAAGGTGCGGTCTGCACGCGTCTGGTAGTTCTCTACGGATGTCTGTCGGTAGATGAGGTCGCCCAACAGCAGCAAGAAAGCCATCGACAGACACAGCCCCACGATATTTATCAAGGTAAACAACCTGTGGCGTTGCAGAAATTTCAGATAACTTTTCATCTTCTTATTCGTTCTTTATGCTATTGATAGGATTATCGTTGGCAACGCGCCAGCTCTGAACAACCACCGTGCCGATGGTTACGAGGGCAATGCGCAGCAGAGCCACAAGGAATATCCACCAGTATATCGGAGTTCGTTCGGCAAAGTCCTGAAGCCACTCGTTGCCTATGTACCACGCCAGCGGTGCGGCAACAACGAAACTGCCCAGCAGCAGCCACACATAGCGGCGGCACAGCATTACGAGAATCTGTAAGGTTGATGAGCCCATTACCTTGCGAATGCCAATCTCCTTGCGGCGGTATTCGGTCTCGAACATAGTCATGCAGAACACGCCGATAAGGGTTATTACCATGCAGATGAACGAGAATACAAGCACCTGCGAAGAAAACCTAAGTTCGGCATTGTATGTGAGTTCAAGTTCTTGGTCGAGGAACTTGACCTCGGTTCCCTCCGGAGCACCAAAGCGGATAAGGATGTCACGAATCTTGTTGCGCATCTCAATCTTGTCGATGCCGGCTGCTACGCGCACGTTAAGAGTTCCCAGATTTCTTTCCCAGCCCTTAAACGCGTCGCCCATAATCAGAAATGCCATTGGCATATTGTTATTGTCTACACGCGTTGACATGAATCGGACGTTTTTGCACACTCCTATCACCGGCAAATCGTTTTCCAGAAGAGGCTTGTCCATTTCTATCCAGTCCCACTGCTTGCGCGCCGCCTCGTTTATGATGTACACATCCTTGTCGTTTTCGTTGAAATCGTGTCCTTCAATCACCTCTATGCCCATTGTCCGCAAATAGTGCCAGTCAACCGGCATACAAGTAAAGTTTACATGATGGTCTTTGTCGCCACGTCCCCAGCCCATGTACTGGTCTCCGGTGCCCAGTTTAAACTGCGAGTAGCTCACATTCTTCACGCCAGTAAGCCGCATCAGTTCAGAGCGCAAGGCATCGCTCTTGTCTATCACATCCCACACGTTTGCTTGCAGAATCTCGTCTTTGCTGAATCCGTAGTCTGAATGGAATATGTAATGAATCTGCTGCTGAAGAATTCCGATGTAGACCATCATTACCGATGTGATTACGAATTGAAGGCAGAGCAGCGCAGTTCTCAGTTTACGTCCCTTCGGGGTGAGTCCGAAAGAGCCTTTCAGCACCAAGGCCGGCTGGAACGATGTGACATAATAGGCTGGATACATTCCGGCAACGATGCCTACAACAACCGACACGACAGCCATAGCAAGCAGAAGCAGTATGTTGCCGCCAAGCGAGATGTCGCCCGAAAGAAGTCCGTGAGCCACCGGTGACTGCGAGAGCAGATAAACAAGCACAGCAGCAAACACGAATGCCAAGAATGATGTAACCACCGTTTCGCCAACCAAGCCCATTCGCAACACCGATTTGCTGTTGCCCAGCACCATGCACGTGTTTACGCTCTTTATGCGCATCGGACTTTCTGCCAGCGTAAAGTTAAGGAAGTTGATGGATGCAATGATGATTACCAGCAGGCACGCCAGTTGCAGAATCCAGTCTACCGTGCGGTTGCCCTTATCTAACACAAGGTCGAGTCCCGAGAACCACGTTTTGCCAACAGGCGTAAGTCGGATTTTCAATTCTCTGTTCTGTCCGTCTGAGTCTGACATTCCTTGTCCGCCAAGAGCCTTCATTTTCTCGTCAATCTTCGCGGTTACGGCCTTGCCAAGAGTTGCGTTGAGTCCTACGGTATCAACATTTTCCTTCAATTTAATGTAGCACGTATAGTTCCAGTTGTTTACGTTGTCTTTGTTCTCATCGCCAAGATTGCGATAGATGCAATTACTTAAAGAACAGTTTTCGGGCATATCCTCGTAAACGCCGATTACGGGGATGCTGTCCTTCAGATCGCGCATACAACGCCCTGCAACCCGAATAGAGCCGAAATAATTCAATGCAACCGAAGCCGGAATAATCAGGCCTTTCGTGTCGCCTTCCTTCCAGTTCAGCCTGCCGTCAATAAGCCGCGGAGCAAGAATAGAGATGGCATCGTTGCTTACATTGCATATTCCGAACTTTACATCGGTTTCATTATTCTTGAATCTCCACTCGCTGAGCCAACACTGAAGCAACGCCATGCCCTCTACCTGTGGCAACGTAGCCAGTTCGTCGGCAACCATTCGGGAGGTGTGTGCCTCCCATCGGCCTTCCTCGAAGATGTCACGGAACTCAACGCGATAAAGGCGTTCCGAATCCTTCAGACACTTGTTGTACGAATGATTGTATATCACTTGCGTAAGGAACAGGTAGCAGGCAGAAAATGCCACCGTGAGCCCTATGAAATTGAGCGCGGTTGCCATCTTGAAACGGCGCGCCATATATATCAGACTTCTGAAAATATTCATGGTATTATTTACTTTATTACTAAAACTTCGTTGTCTTTGAATGCCTCGTAACCGCTTGTAACCACGCGCTCGCCCGGCTCCAGTCCCTCAAGAATCTCGTAGAACTGCGGATTCTGACGGCCTACACGAATCTGTCGGCGATAGGCTTTTGCTCCGCCCTTGTCGAGCACGAAAATCCACTGTCCGCCGGTGCTCTGGAAAAATGTTCCGCGAGGAACGATGACTGCCTGCTCGGGCTGACCGAGTTCGAGGTCGATGTAGTATGTCTGACCGGTGCGGATGTTCTCGGGACGCTCGCCCTTGAACACAAAGTCGCAGCGGAACTTGCCGTCGCGCACCTCGGGATAAACCTTGCGCACAACAAGTTGGAATGTCTTGTCGCCACGGCTGAATGTTGCCGTCAAGCCCTGACGCACGCGGTCGATGTAATGCTCGTCAATCAAAGCCTCAACCTTGTAGGCCGACAGGTCGTTTAACTGCCCAATCTTCTGCCCCGGCTGTATGCTCTGCCCCAGTTCAACATCGAGCAGACCAAGTTCGCCGTCGATGGCAGAGCGTATCTCGAGTTTGTCCTTGCGCTGGCGAACCATCACAACGTTTCGGCGCATATTCTGAAGGTTGTCTTCCATCTGGTCCATCTGAACGCTGCGGTATATGCTGTCCTGCTTCAGCCGCTTGCTTATGAGCGAGTGCTTCTTGGTAGAAAGCTGATAGTCTTCCTGCGACTGGACGTAAGTCTCGCGGCTTATCAGTTTCTCGGCAAAGAGACGCTTGTTCTGCTCGTAGGCGCGCTTCTTGCGCTGAATGTCCATGTCAAGTTGTGCCTTCTCCGTCTGGTTGTTCAGTCGGTCTTGTTGCATGGCAACCTGAGTGTTTCGCAAAAGATTCTGCTTCTCGGCAAGTTCGGCCTCGGCATTCAGAATCTGCAGGTCGAGGTTCGAGTTGCTAAGGCGCACAATTACATCGCCTTTCTTAACCATTGCGCCTTCCTCAACCACCTTTTCGAGTACGATGCCGCCTTCTTCGGGCGAAATCTGAACCACCTGAATTGGCAATACCTGTCCGTTGGTGCGAACGTAGTCCTTAAACTCGTCGCGGCGCACCTCACTGATTGTCAAATCGTTTCTGTCTACCTTCAGCGTAGAGGCATGATTGCCGAAGATAAGCCAGCCCACAATTGCAAGCAGCACTGCGCCGCCAGCAGCATAAGGCCAATATTTAAGAATCCGTTGTTTCTTAGTTTTCTCTATTGCTCTGTCCATATTGTTTCTCCTCTATAATATTTAACTAATTGTTCCTTAACCATAGTCATCAGTCGGCATTGCAGAAGCGTTGCCTTCGACTTCAGCAGTTCTGCCGATGTTGTATGAAGGTCGATGGCGGTGCTCAGTCCTTCCTCAAACTGCCGGCGCGTAAGTTGATATGCCAGACTGTCGGCCTCGACTTTCTTCTCCATCTGCATCGTCTGCTTTATGTAGCCTTGCCAGTCTTGCCAAGCCTCCCTACTCAGTTTCTCGAGTTCCAGATGCTTCTGCTCGTATGCCTCGCAAGCCATCCTATAGTTGTTTTTTGCGCGGCGGATGCCCATTGCCGACTGCAACCGGCTGAAGAGAGGTATGCTGAGCGTAAAGCCTACATACTCGCCCATGTTGTTCTTAAACTGACTGCTGAAGGCGGCCGTATTGGCAGCGTGAAGCGTTTTGTAGTATGTTGTTCCGATGCCTGCCCCTACCGACAGCGTTGGCATGAGCGATGCGCGAGCCTGCCGCCATTCGTGCTTCGATGCCGTAATCTTGTATCGTGCCTGCTGAAGGGCGGCGTGCTCCTCGTCGTTTAGCATGATGCCCGAGAGAACAGCCTCATCGGTCTTTGATGTCTGCACATCGAGCAAGAGCGAATCGGCAACGGGAAAAGCCATCTCCTTCTTCAGTTCGAGAAGAGCCGATGCGTAGAGGCTTTGCTGACGGGTTAGTTCGTAGTCGGCCTCGGCTTTCTGCGATTCAACCAGCGCAACATCCGTGTGGCTCTTCTGTCCTACTTCTTCGAGAATCCGTGTCTGCCTTAGCAGAAGTTCGGTCTCGGCAACTTTTTCGGCAGCCATCTTAACCAGTCCTTCGTAATATGCCACACTCGTGAAGGCTTGCAGAACGCTCAGCGCGGTCTCGTTCTGTTGCTGACGCAAAGCCTGATGCCCCATCAGCCTGCTTGCCTCGGCAGCCTTTAGCGCGTGCAGGCGGCTGAATCCGTCGAACACCGGAAGCGATGCGTACAGCGAATATTCGTTATAGAAGGTGCTCACATCGGTATAGCCGTTTGTCTCGGGATTGATGGCGCGGCCAAAGTTGTACTGCGCCCCCACACTCGCCCCAACCGAAGGCAGGAAGTTGCCGATGGCTGCGGTCTTGTCTGCCTTGCGGTTGTCGAGTTCGAGTTCCGTGCGCCTTACTTCGTGATTGTGCTTTACGGCATATTGCATGCACTGCTGCATGGTCCACGGAGTCTGTCCGGCAGACTTGCCAACGTGTGCAGCGGCAAAAGCAAGTAATATAATCAAGGTTCGTTTCATACTTTTTTTGTTTTTCTGACACAAAGTTAGAGGCTAAACGGCTTCGTGCCAAGCATTTTAACACGCCCAGAGGCAGAACGTCTAAATTTTAGACACTCGCCCGTATGATTTTTTTACAAATCTTAGTAATTTTACAGCCATGAACAAGTACGGAACTATTTTGATTGTCGATGACAACACAGCAATCCTGACAGCCATGCGCTATCTTCTGGATTCAACCTTCGAGCTGATACTAACAACCACTCAGCCCGATGACATTCTTAAACTAATGGCACAGCAACCCATCGATCTTGTTGTGCTCGACATGAACTTCACGCTTGGCGTAAACAACGGCAACGAGGGCCTGTTCTGGCTCAGAGCCATCAGGAAGCAGCACCCCGAAACGCCCGTCGTTCTGCTCACGGCGTATGCCGATGTAAATCTGGCGGTAAAGGGTCTGAAGAACGGCGCGTCGGACTTCATAACCAAGCCGTGGGACAACGACGAACTTATCCACAAACTGAAAGATGTGCTCGACATGAAGAACGAAATCGTAAGCCTCGACGAGATGGAGAAGGAGCACATTCGCCGCACCATCGACCACTGCCACGGCAACCTCACTCAGGCGGCCGAACTTCTGGGCATCACGCGCCAGACTCTCTACAACAAAATGAAAAGACTATGACGTGGCAATACATCTCTATCGCAATAATCCTCGTTGCGCTGTTCGCGGCGTTCTTCATGCACCAGCGTATGCTTAAACTGCGTGCGCACCTTATGCAGGAGGCAATTCGCAACCGCGACTTCACCTTCAGGATGCCGACAAGCGGAATGTTCTCGGGAGAACGCGCCATGCAAGAGGCTCTGAACCATCTGGGCGAAACCATCCGCCAGCAGATAAACCAGAACGAGGTTGAATCGTGGGAACGCCTTACAAGGGTTCTGACGCACGAGATGATGAACGCCACGGCTCCCATAACCAGCATAAGCCAGTCGCTCATGAGCCGCCCCGACGTTAAGGGCACGCCGCTCGAAGACGGCATAACGGCCATTTACGAAACATCGCGCCACCTTAGCGAGTTTGTTACCAACTACCGCAAGATGTCGGAACTCGAAAAGCCTGTTCTCGCCGTGGTTGAACTTAACAAGATTGCCGACGACCTAAGCAAGGCTTATCCGCAACTGCAATGGGAAATAAATCTGCCCCACGGTCTGAAGGTTCGCGCCGATGCCGGAATGTTGCGCCAAGTGCTTATGAATCTGGCAAAGAACGCTGCCGAGGCTGATGCCACAAAGATTGTTCTTGAAGAAATTCCTGATGCCAAGCAGAGCAGCCGCATAAGTCTGTTTATGGGCAACGACGGACTGCCAATACCTGCCGAGAACCGCCAGTCGCTCTTCGTCCCATTCTTCACCACCAAGCGCAGCGGCAGCGGAATAGGCTTGTCGCTGAGCCGCCGCATGATGATTCAGCAAGGCGGAATGCTCGACCTTGCCGAAACGCCCCGACAAGGCTGCCACGCGGCTTTTATCCTGACGCTCGAGAAAGGCTGACAGACATTACACAGAATCGGCAACAATCTATCTTTACTTTTGAACATTTTTGTATCTTTGCCGTCTGAAAAAACAAAGCAAGAAAATGGGCAATAGAAAGAAGGTTGTATATATGCCGCCACTAAAGCCAGAATACAAGAAGCATAAGCCGTCAACGAATTCTGAATACAAGAAGAAGCTTTACTACGATATGCGCTCAACAATACTGTTTATTTGCGTAACGCTCGTATGTATTGCCATATATTATGTTCTATGCCATCATTTCTGCATTATCAAACGGGAACCTAAAAACCAAATAAATGATGGTATTGGTTCAGTAATGCTCCTTGCTACATTTATTTATCTTTCGTACAGTATTATCCTCGGAAGCAGTCTTTTGAAAGAAGACGGCAATTTTAATAAAAAAATCATGCGAAAAGGAGAATTAATAGTGTTATATACTATGAAATTAGCTCTAATCTTTTCGCCTTTTGTAATACTAGCTATCGCCATGCCTATGCTGGAATTTAAGTCTGATGCCAGATATCTTGCAGGCACAATTATCACAATTTTATGCCTTACATTGATATACGACTGCCACTACGGATATACATTTACGTTTAACATAAAGGATTACAATCCTTCTCAAAAGATAACATTAGATTTAGGTCGCCAAGGACTTAAAACTCACTCTATGCGCTCATGGCTAACCATTTTTATGTCGATAACCCTGTTCTTAATCAGGCTAACGGTATATAACATCTGTAAATTTTTATAGAAAACTATCAGACAAAGATATAAACTTATGAGTAAGAGAAAGAAGAAGTACAAATTCAGACCACAGCACAGCAATTCGACTGGCGAGAGTGAAAAAGAACAAAGAGCAAAAAGAATGATTTATCACGATCTTCGAACAACAATGCTATTCGTTTTCGAGGCTTTAATCTGTCTGATAATATACTCCACCTTTAGTCTGCATTTTAAATTCGGAACAGGCAAAATTCCTAATCAATTGGCAGGAAGTATGTTTTTCTTCTACATGGGGGTAATTCCGTTAGTAGGCTTGCTTGATATGTTTTTTTCAGACAATGTTTTAAATAAAGATGGAAAAATAAATATGGATATTTTGCAGAAAGGAGAATATCTAACAAGTTGTCTGTATGCCTTTTCCATGTTGTTTTTGCCATTCTCTTTTATATTTACCAACATCAAGGTTGTAGGTTGCATTTTTATTGTGGGTATATGCCTTACATTACTTTTGGATTTTCACTATGGATACGAAAATCCGTTTACTATCAAAGGATTAAGCAACAATTATAAGCCTTCACAAATGGTAAGTTCAAGATACAGAGTTGGAACAAGACGAAGCGAGATATTAATGTCTATGAGCGACACAGCCAAATTTTACATAATTATGTTTTTTATATTCAACGCTCTTGCCATCTATCTTGCATACAATATTTGGTAAAAGACCAGCGTTCTGTAAAGAACAATAGCAATGCGAATTGTTCTTTTGGTAAATACAAAATGGTGGGTAGGAAGAAGGTAGAAAGATTCAAGGTACATCCAAGCAAGCAGGAAGGTACGGAGAAGAGTTTATAAGGGTAGCCAAAGAATTCATAATTGAAAATTCACAATTCATAATTGCTGAGGACTTATGGAGGACAATTATAATACGAATTATTCTTTTGGTAAATACAAAATGAGGCAAGGTATAGGGAAGCTATACGCAGGGTATATGTTAGCTATATGTTGGCTATATGTTAGCTATATGTCGGGTATATGTAAGATGTACGTAGGATAGATGATGGGAAAGCTGATTTAACGTTACAATACAGATTGTCTTTGCATTACAGACGCTGAAAGCGTCTCCGCTAAGTAACCGTAGGTCGGGACGACCTGCGGAATAGGAGCCATCAGCAGTAAGCACTCTGAAAGAGTGCCCCATCTGCCACAATGGGCGACCGCTTTCAGGGTCGATGATATTTGTATCATTTCTGTCCACAGATTCTACGATTGCTGCAGTTACTGAGAAGTAACGCTTTCAGCGTCACTCCGAATAATCATTTCCTAATATAAAAATGATTATCCCAAACTCACAAATGAAGGACTTCCGAATTAAGCCTTTTTAAACGCTCCTCCCCACTCTAATAGGGAGTGCCAAAACCGAAAAACCGTTGTAGCCATTTTATAAAAAAACGACTACAACGGTGAGAGAGATTTTTTAGAATCTATTAACCAATCCTGCGGATTTATATATATGAATATGATTGTCGTGATTTACTGTAATTTAACTACGTAGTGGTTCTTTTCACAAACAACCACTACGGTGAGAGATAAACGTTAGATTATATTTAAAAACTAAATATAATATTTATTCTTTAAAATCTATAGCCAACACTTAGTCTGTATGCCTGCGAATAATGATTGTCAGCTTTATCAATATACGTCAGACTTCTTTCAAAATTTAGATTAAAATCAAAATTCTTCAGAACATAACCAAGACCGATACTCAATCCAAAGTTTGAGTGATAATAGCCTCCAAGGTCATTAAAAACAGACATCGAAAGATTCTCGTTCTTATTGTATTTAATCTTTTCCCATCCCCACAAATTGTAACGGTAATACGGACCTGCATTCAAATAAAACGTATTCTCCTTCTCTGGACTGAAAGAGAATACGAAGTCGGCTGGTATCTCTATGCCATAAAGATATACATAGCCGCCAGCAATATCATATTCTTCTTTCTTAACAAGTTTCTCACCAATCTCCGACAGCATCAGCGATGGACGGAGTTTCCAATGTTTACTCAACTGTATATCATACGATGCTCCTACTGATGGTGAAAAACGCGAAGTATTGTTTGTATAATTATCAGTTCTCTCGGCATTTATTCCAACCTTTACTTCTATCTGGGCAAAAGTGCTGCAACACAATAAGCAACATACCCCCAATACAAAAAATCTACTTAACATCATTTCTTACCTGTTTTTGTTTACGCTACAAAATTATGGAGAGTTCAGCAAAGGCAAGCAATTTACAGTGCTCTAATTTTAAATCAAAGTAAATCAAAATGACGATTCTACGGCATTGTATTTACTGATTTACAGATAGTTACACGAATTTTAAATCAAAGTAAATCAAAAACAGCGTAAAATTACACTTAAAAGACTAAATTTCAAATAGTTATAGAGATTTTATTACAAATGGCAATTAAAATAGATAATTCACAGTCTTATCACCTCGTAAAACACATAAATGCTCAATAATCGCAATTTTTGTTTTATTTGCAAACAAAAAAAAGAATACAGATATTGCCTACAAAAGTTCTATATCCTTAATAATCTGCTTTCCGAACGACTGAGGAATACATTTATCATAAAAATCAACAGTTAAACCATCAAAATCATCTTTATATATAGCATCTTCTTGCTCTGTAAAAGGATATTCAAATGTAACCTTTAAGGCAAGAACGGCATTCTGATTTTTTTCATATTTTTTACCAAGCTCTTTGTAAGTTAGCCAACATATATATAACCCTCCAGTCCACATTGTTCCATCGCCCTTCCCCTTGTCATAGAAACGAGACTCCTTAGTCCCAACAAACTTCACTTCTATATCCGTTCTTAAGACATCCCATAGTGTCTTAAAATTCTTGCCGATGTAGTGTTGCTTCTGGTCTACAAAATTCTGCTTCAAGTACTCAACAGTATCAGCAAACTGGGTAATAGGATAATGTTTCTGGGCATGCCCACCAGTCATACCCAAAAACATAACAAACAAAAGCAATATAATCTTTCTCATTTCTTGATTTTATTTATTTTTTACTTAATCAAAGAGAACTCAACAGCCCTAATCTTTTTATGGTTCACATCAAGAAGCAACTATGCGTGATTGCAAGCATACATCAAGCACACACAGCACAGCCACCCGACTTTATTAACGACAATATAATGGCAGAAAATGGTGATGTGCATGAAAATAAAAAACATTCAAGTCGTCTACATCATCAATCAGATCACTTAATTGGCATCTAATATATTTTCCATCAAGTAACCTAACCGGATAACGAACACCACCCTTCTCTACGAGTATAAATTCCGAATGTCCAAAAAGATAATATGCTCTATCGGCTTTCACGCTTTCGAGATACTCATACAGAGAAATACTCTCTGCTTTTCCATAACAATAGGAATTATGGTTGGTATACTTGCCCCCTAACCTCCAAGTCAACCTATCGGTTTTAGCTAAGACCTCATCAACAGGTGTATGACTAAAATCAAGATACTGTTCAATCTGTTCGTAAGATGGGACAGAATCAAATTTCAGTTCTCTATATTTCTTTTGAACAAAGAGACAACAGGCTGAATAATACTTGGCCACGTCTTTCCGATGAAAATCCGGGATGTATCTATCTGCGATTTTCATCTCCCGCTGCGCTGCTTTGTCTATTTTTTTAACATTTTGCGCCATGACGGGAAGACATAGTGCAAAGCAAATTAGTATAAAAAATAATCTCTTCATAATTTCATAAAATTTGAAAACAATTTAGTAGAAGAGTCTTATCTCTCCTACTTAATTGTAATGTTTTATCGGCTGCACACACAGCACAGTCCCATAACATTAAAATCCTATGATAGGCTTACCATGATAGGTTGATGGGAAATGAAACACATTAAACTCATTTATATCAGAGACAAAATCCCTTAATTGACACTTGATATATTTTCCATCTTCCTTTCTGACAGGATAACGAACGCCATTCTTTTCTATGATAATATAACCAATATCTCCAAATAGAGAATAAGCCCTATCGGCTTTCACACTATCGAGATACTCATACAGAGTAATGTTCTTTGCACATCCATAACAATAGGAATTGTGGTTGGAATACTTACCCATTAAATTCCATGTAAATGCACCAGTTTTAGCCAAGACCTCATCAATAGGTGTATAGTTAAAATCAAGATACTGCTCAATCTGTTCATAAGATGGGATTGAATCAAATCTAAGATGTCTGTATTTCTTTTGAGTAAGGAGAAAACAGACCGGATAATACTTAATAACATCTTTCCGATGAAAGGCTGGAATGTATAACGCTGCAATTTTCATCTCTCGCTGCGCTGCCTTATCTATTTTCTTAACATTTTGCGCCATGACGGGAAGACATAGTGCAAAGCAAATTAGTATAAAAAATAATCTCTTCATAATTTCATAAAATTTGAAAACATTGTTTATCAAACGCATACAGAGTACAATCCTATGGTCTTACTAATGAGAATATATTAACGATTTGTTATGGACTGCTGAAAAATTAAACAGATTAATGTCGCTTAAATCTGTCATTAGTTCATTTAATTGACATCTTGTATATTTTCCATCAACAAATCTGATAGGATAACGAACGCCATTCTTTTCTATGATAATATACCTCAGATTTCCAAATAGAAAATAAGCCCTATCGGCTTTCACGCTTTCGAGATAATCATACAAAGGATTACTCTTTGCTTTTCCATAACAATAAGAGTTATGGTTGGTATACTTACGCATTAAGTTCCAAGTCATCTTATCGGTTTTAGCTAAAACCTCATTAACCGGTGTAAAGCTTAAATCAAGATACTGTTCAATATGTTCGTAAGATGGAATCGTATCAAATTTCAATTCTCTGTATTTCTTTTGAGTGTAGAGACAACATACCGTATAATATTTAATCACATCTTTCCGACGAAAGTCTGAGATGTATACCTCTGCGGTTTTCATCTCCCGCTGCGCTGCTTTGTCTATTTTTTTAACATTTTGCGCCATGACCGACAAACAAAATGCTGAACAAATAAATAAGAAAAATAACCTTTTCATCATATTAAATTACGTTTTTAAGGGTTTACACGACAAAACTATAGATTATTTTGCTAAAACTGGCAATTCTCGGTGCTCGGATTTTAAATCAAAGTAAATCAAAAGGACGGCAAAAACGTGTTACCCTCCTTGATTTTCAGGCAGTTATACGAATTTTAAATCAAAGTAAATCAAAATTCGCATAAAACCACACCAAACATACTATGTTTCAGATAATTACAGAGATTTACCAGTGAATATTTTCAATATACGCCTATAAGTTGCATAAGCCTGTATTTTAGGGTTTGCGCACCGCTCTCGTTAAAGATTTTCTTGTTTGCCCTTGCCTTTGCATTAGAAACTGTCTGCGGCAATGATTCGGTGATGCTGGCAATTATACCATCCTCAAAATCGAGGATAAGCAACATGCACACATGCAGTTCGAGAGGCGACAGTTTCTTTTCGTTGGCAAGCATATTATAGGCCATAGGCATATCTTTACGGAACTGTGTTTCGAGAGCCTTCCACTCTGCCTTTGTCGGCTTCTTACTGCCAGCGCAGAAATTCTTTTTAGCCACGAACTCGCCCACAATTTCACTTTTAGCAAACTCTTCGAGCCCGTTTGTGGCAGCCGACATTTTGCCCTCGCTGGCAATGCTTTCGATTGTCTGCTTCAGTTCCTTACCCTTTCGTTCTTTTTCCTCTATCAGCATTTCAACATCGCTGTTCTTCAGCTTTTGCAGTTCGTACTGAATATTCTGATATTCTCGCTTTGCCGAAGCCAGTGCGTTGCCGAGTTTGTCCATCTCATTCTGCCTCTTTCGCTTGTTTGAATAATGCAACTGCAATGCAGCTAAAGTACCAAGCACAAAAATTGTAAGCAGAAACAATATGATAATTTGTGCATTGTGAGCTTTCTGCGACTCTTGTTCGGCAATCTTCTGATTTCGCGAATAATTATAAAGCGATGCCATACGGTGAATTGCATCAGTCTGCATCTTATTGCGCAAAGAATCCAGAGCATCTTCAAACAGAAAAGAATAGTGCATAACTGAATCTGTATTTTTTTTCTCTCTATAAACCCTTAGCAATCCTTCATACCCATCGTAATTATAGCCATATTTCAGAACCTTTCTGAAATAATATTCGGCCGAATCCGTATTATTTGCAGCAAGTTCGTAAAATCCTTTTGTTGCATAATACTGTTCACTTCCTTTTATTGTCATGTTTCCCTCGGCATCAAACACCCCAGACTCCTTTTCAAAGCTTCTAATATACTGGGCTGCCTTATCCAACTGTTTGCGCTCAGTATAAATATATATGGCTATAGGATGGTTCGAAACAGCAGAAGCACTATCGCCAAGTTTCCGGAGTTCATCGCACGACGATTGTATTATCTGCAAAACAGTATCTTTCTTTCCAAGCAGATAATACGGTGAAATAAGAAAACTCTTGGCTAAGGCATAATCGACAGAGTCTCTTACAAGTTTTGTATAATCACGGTATTTGTTTAACGCCCAAATTTCATCGTTCGGAAGATTTTGCTTATGAAATATCCCTGCCATCTGACCGTAAATAACGCCTACGCCCCAAATATCGCAGTCGGTACTTGTAGTATCGGCCTTTGCCAAAGCATCGTAATAAGCCTGCAATGCCTGTGGCGCCTCACCCATGTGATAATATACCCTGCCAAGCAGATAGTATGCAAGCATCTGCTCGTTTGGCGAGCCGTGGTCTTTGTAATAATCAACAATCTGCTTTATCAGCGAATCGGAAGTGAAAACCACATCCTGCTTGTTTGCAATCTTCATCTTTATAAGTTCGTAATGCATTCTGTCTCCTTTTCCCCAGTTTGGCACTTCAGACTCGTATTTTTTTAGGAGAGAACAAGCCGAATCGGCATTGGTGTCGGAAATCTTACTAATGGTATCCAACTGTTCGGTCATTCTTCGGAAATCGCAGGCAGAAAACATCAACACCACGAAAACCGCATATAGGCAGGCTAAGTTACTTATGTTCAGCTTCTTTACAAGATATTGCATTGTAGTTGTTTTCAGAAATATCAGTTTAACGATACAAAACTACAAAAAACTATCCAAACCATGGCAATAAAAACAGAGAAAGGGCAGCCGTCTGAAAAACAGAAGCCGCCCTTTCAAAAACAAAAACTAAAAAACTATTACTGCTTGTTTGCAACGGCTGCCTGCTCAATGGCAAGACCGGCCTTGTATGTTGCAATATACTTGTTAAATCCTTCAACATCCTCGGCAGTAGGCGCAATCTCTACGCCTGTTTCGCCAGCAAAGACTGTATTTTCGAGGAAGTCGGCAAGATTCTCGTTCTTAGCGTTGTTTACAAGATATGATGCCAAAAGCGCGATACCCCATGCACCGCCCTCGCCTGCTGTCTCCATAACAGAGATTGGCGAGTTGATGGCAGCAGCAAGAATGCGCTGACCAACGCCGACAGTCTTGAACAATCCACCGTGACCAGTGATGCGGTCAATCTTAACCTTCTCTTCTTTCAGAAGAATATCGTTACCAATCTTCAGCACGCCGATGGTTGCATAAAGATTGGCACGCATGAAGTTTGCCAGATTGAACTTGTCGTTGGCAGAACGAACGAACATCGGTCTACCCTCGGCAAGCCCCGTGATAGGCTCGCCCGAAACGTAGTTGTAGGCAAGCAAGCCTCCGCAGTCGGCATCGCCCTCGAGAGCCTTGTTGTAGAGTTTTCCGTAGAGCACGTCCATATCAACAGGAATGCCCATCAACTCCTCAAACTCCTTGAAGATGTTTACCCATGCGTTGATATCAGATGTACAGTTGTTACAGTGAACCATAGCAACCGGACTTCCGTCTGGAGTTGTAACCATATCAATCGGCTCGTAAGCCTTAGAGAGAGCCTTCTCAAGAACAATCATAGAGAATGATGATGTTCCGGCAGATACGTTTCCGGTGCGCTGCTTAACGGCGTTTGTGGCAACCATACCTGTGCCAGCATCGCCCTCAGGAGGACACAACGGAATGCCTGCCTGCAAGTTGCCCGACACATCGAGCTTTGCTGCGCCCTCGGCTGTAAGTTTACCGGCATCCTCGCCAGCAACAAGCACCTTAGGGAAGATATCGAGAAGTTTCCAACCGTAGCCCTTAGGAGCAACGAGTTTGTCGAACTTCTCAACCATGTCGGCGCAATAAGTCTTTGTAGCAGAATCAACAGGAATCATGCCCGACGCATCGCCAATGCCAAGCACCTTCTCGCCTGTGAGCATCCAGTGGATATAGCCGGCAAGAGTTGTCTGGAAGGTGATGTCCTTAACATGAGCATCGCCGTTGAGAATGCACTGGTACAAGTGCGAGATGCTCCAGCGCAACGGAATGTTGAACTTGAACAGTTCAGACAATTCAGCGGCAGCCTTGCCCGTATTGGTGTTTCTCCATGTGCGGAAAGGCACGAGCAACTCGTTCTTTGCATTGAAAGCCATGTAGCCGTGCATCATGGCACTGATGCCGATAGATGCGAGCGACTTAATCTCAACGCCGTACAGCTTCTGCACGTTGGCACGAAGGTCTGAATAGCAATCCTGCAAGCCGCCCCAGATAGCATCGAGGCTGTATGTCCACAAGCCGTCGACAAGCTGGTTCTCCCAAGTGTGGCTGCCCTGTGCTATTGGCTTGTGCGCATCGTCTATGAGCACCGCCTTTATACGGGTAGAGCCAAACTCGATACCGAGAATGGCTTTACCTGATTGTATTAACTCCTTTGCATCCATAGTTTAGCAGAGTGCTTTGTTAAGCATATAGTAAACCTCGTTTGTGCGAAGTTCCTTCTTGAAGTTCTCGATTGTAGTATCCTTGTTGATGCTTATGCACTCAATGCCAAGAATCTCGGCGAAGTCAGCCCAGTACTCTGCGTCGATAGCGTATGAGAATGCGCTGTGGTGAGTACCGCCGGCAAGAATCCATGCGCCTGCGCCAATCTCGAATGTAGGCTGTGGAACCCAGAGAGCTGATGCAACAGGAAGCTTTGGCATTGGCTTTGGCTCGATGCACTCAACATCCTGAGTGATGAGACGGAAGCGGTTGCCAAGGTCAACAACTGTAGCCTTTGTACCTGCGCCAGTCTTTGATGTGAACACCAGACGTGCAGTCTGCTGCTTGCGGATACCGATGCCAAGGAAGTGAACCTCCAACTTTGGCTTGTCGGTAGCGATAAGCGGAGTAACCTCGAGCATGTGGCTCTGAAGGATTGAAGTCTGACCGTTAGCGAAGTTAAGAGTGTAATCCTCGAGGAATGAGCAGCCTGTTGACATGCCCTGATTCATAACCCAGAGTGAACGGTACAGGCAGGCTGTCTTCCAGTCGCCCTCAGCACCGAAGCCGATACCCTCTGCCATCAGACGCTGTGATGCAAGACCCGGAATCTGATCGAATCCGCAGAAGTTAGGGTCGTTGATGTCGGCATCGCCAAGGTCGTCGAAGTTAGTAGTGAAGGCTGTTGCGTTCTCGTCCTTCAGCACGCGGCGGATAGCGATTTCAGCCTTGGCAGCGTTTCTTACCTTCTCCCAGTAAACCTCTTCGCCAGACTCGTCAATCTTTATTGTGTATTCTTTCTTGTACTCCTCAACAAGAGCGTCAACCTCGGCATCTGTTACCTTCTTGAAGTAATCCATCAATGAAGATACAGGATAGTAGTCAACATGATAGCCAAGACGCTGCTCAAACTCAACGCGGTCGCCATCGGTTACGGCAACGTTGTTCATGTTAAGACCGAACATCAGACAACGAACGTCGTGAGCATCTGCAACGGCAGCACATACGCGAGCCCAAACGGCAATCTTCTTCTGTGCCTCCTCGCTCTTCCAGTGGCCTACAACCACCTTGCGCGCAATTCTCATGCGTGTGCAGATGTGTCCGAACTCGATATCGCCGTGAGCACTCTGGTTAAGGTTCATGAAGTCCATGTCCATAGTATCCCAAGGAATCTCCTCGTTATACTGAGTGTGGAAGTGAAGCAAAGGTTTCTTTAGTTGCTGAAGTCCCTTGATCCACATCTTAGCAGGAGAGAAGGTGTGCATCCATGTGATGATACCGATACACCTCTCTTCGTTGTTAGCTGCCTTCATTACGGCCTCTACTTCCTTAGAAGAGTTTGCTGTGCCTTTGTAAACAACCTTTACAGGAATGTTTCCTGAGTTGTTAAGACCTTCTACCATCTCCTTAGAGTGTGCGTCTACAGCTACTACTGCGTCACCTCCATAAAGCAACTGTGCACCAGTTACCCACCAAATTTCAAAATTGTCAAACATGTCTTTTCCTTTTTAATTCATAATTCATAATTCACAATTCATAATGAATTTGCAATATATAAATCATGAAGTTATTATTTACTTTTTTTATTTAGCGTGTTAATTATCGAAACAAGAATCTTATTGATTTCTGTACAATCACAAATCATACTTTCATATTCCTTTTCAGAAACATAATTTGACCGAAATAATATCTCCAACCAATACAATGTCTCGTTAGCTTCTTTAAGCGCAATCTTCAACTTATGCTTAAAATCATCTATACTTTCGGCATGTTCAGCCTCTCGTATATTAGCACCAATACTTGTGCCACTCTTCAAAATTTGCGCAAAAATGGGATGTTCTGCATAAGTTGAATCTTTTAACAAATGTCTAACCATTCTTACAATACGTACTCCAAAGGCTAAACTTTTGTCCTTTACAACATTGGCAGTTTTCATCGCATCTACAAATTAAAAATTATCAATTATGAATTATGAATTGTGAATTGTCAATTATGAATTCAAATTACTTCTTCTTTTGTCCGTAATAAGCATTAGGGCCATGCTTGCGCATGTAATGCTTCTCTACGAGAAGAGGATTCATTGTTGTCTGCGGATTAACGGAGAACGAGATGAACGCCATCTTGGCGCACTGCTCCATCACCTTGGCATTGTACACCGCGTTAGACGGGTTCTTGCCCCACGAGAACGGACCGTGATTCTTTACGAGTACCGCAGGAGTGTGGTCTGGGTTGATGCCCAGTTCCTCGAACTTGCGCACGATAACCTTACCCGTCTCCAACTCATACTCAGGCATCTCCGACTCAACCATTGCATCGGTGCAAGGAATATCCTTGTAGAAATAGTCGGCATGAGTTGTACCGATATTCGGGATAGCCTTACCTGCCTGTGCCCACGCAGTAGCGTATGTTGAATGAGTGTGAACAACACCGCCGATGTTCGGGAACTTGCGGTAAAGTTCGAGATGCGTTGGAGTATCTGACGATGGGTTCAAGTCGCCCTCAACAACCTTTCCTGTCTGTAGGTCAACGACAACCATGTCCGACGGTTTCATTACATCATAATCCACACCGCTTGGCTTTATAACCACAAGTCCTTTTTCACGGTCAATACCCGAAGCGTTGCCCCAAGTATATATCACCAAGCCCTGTTCAACCAACTCCATGTTGGCCTTGAACACTTTTTCCTTTAAATCTTCTAACATTTGCTTTAAAATATGTATAACTAATAGCCGAAAACAAAGTTATAAAAACAATGTCGCCGACTATTAGTTACAAAAATTTAATATTTAAAATCTAATCTTTTACTTACCAGAAATAATAGTAGAATGCAGCAGTAATTGCAAGAATGATGATTGTGTGAATAACATCCCACTTGTTCCAGCTCTTGCGAGTTGCCAGAATCTGCTCCTCGGTTGACGTGCCGAATACCAAGCCCTTGATTTTCTCTTCTGAAGGAGCCTCGGTACACAAACTTACAACAATCACAACAATGATACAGAACAACAGCATCCATCCGCAGAAGAACAGCCAGTTAAGGTCGTAGAACAGATACTTGAATGTGCTGTCGGCAGCATCCTGAACATTGCTGTAGTAAACCTTCGCACCAAGACGAGTAAGACCAACAACCATACCCGAAATCAATCCCCACATACCGCCAAGGGCTGAAGTTCTCTTCCAAGCAATACCGAGCAGGAAGGCTGCTGCGATACCCGGAGCAAGAACACTCTGAACATCCTGCAAGTAAGTATAGAGCACATCGCCCACACTACGCATAACAGGAATCCAAAGAATACCGAGCACAACGATAACGACTGTTGCAATCTGACCGATGACAACGAGCTTCTTCTCTGGAGTCTCAGGCTTGAAACGCTTGTAGAAGTCGATTGTAAACAACATTGCAGATGAGTTGAACAATGAAGCCAAAGAACTCATCAAGGCAGCAAGGATACCACAAACAACCAAGCCCTTAACACCAGCAGGAAGCAACTTGGCAACCAGCGTTGGGAAAGCAGCATCGGCATTGTGTGCGCCGCTTGCAAGCATTGGCAGGAAGCTGCCAGTCTTCTGATGCAAAGCGAATGCAATCATACCCGGGATAAGGAACAAGAACACAGGAAGAAGCTTGAGGTATGCACCGAAGATTGTACCACGGCGAGCCTCAGTCTCGTTCTTACCAGAAAGCACACGCTGAACGATGAACTGGTCGGTACACCAGTACCAGAAACCGATGATAGCCGAACCGATAAGAGCACCCAACCAAGGATACTGAGGGTCGGAGTTATCGCGCATCAAATGAATCATTGTGCCTGTAGCGCCCTCGTATGATGGAGTTACGTCGCAAAGACGCATCATCTCGTCCCAACCGCCAAGTTCCTTCAAACCAAGAACAAGGATGATAAGAGAACCGAGAAGAAGTATCGGAGTCTGAAGCACAGAAGTGTAAAGCACCGACTTCATACCACCCACGATAGTATAAACGGCAGTGATAAGCACCAAGCCGATAGCCGAGATCCAGAAGAAGTCGATACCCCAGAGTTCCTTAATTCCGAACACCTGCTGGAACACAAGTCCGCCGGCATAAACGGTTACGGCAACCTTTGTCATCACATAACTAATAAGAGATATGAACGAGAGCAGAGTACGGCTCTGTGTGTTGTATCGTCTCTCAAGGAACTCAGGCATTGTGAGCACCATACTGCGAGTGTAGAATGGCACGAACACCCATCCCAGAATCAGAATCATCCATCCCTGAATCTCCCAGTGTGCCATTGCCATACCAGATGATGCACCGGCGCCGGCAAGACCGATAAGGTGCTCAGAACCAATGTTCGATGCAAAGATTGAAGCACCGATTGCTATCCATGTAGCATCCTTTCCACCCAAGAAATAATCGTCGGAATTCTCCTGCTTCTGGCGGCTCACCCACCATACAATTCCAATCATCAGTGCAGCAAAGGCTGCAATCACTAACCAATCTAAAAATGCCATTTGTATTTCAGTTATTTAAACGTTTTTATTATTTTACGCTGAATTTGTACATTGTGTGCGAAGTGTACTTCTGTCCCGGCTCAAGCCATGCCGATGGCCACTCTGGCTTGTTTGGAGCATCAGGATACTTCTGAGTCTCGAGGCAGATACCTGTGCGCTGCTTGTAAACGATGCCCTTCTTTCCGGTAACAGTTCCGTCGAGGAAGTTGCCTGAATAAACCTGAATACCCGGTTCGTCGGTGTAGCAATCAACATTGATGCCTGTTGACGGACAGTAAAGAGTTGCAGCAATCTGCGAGAAGTCGCCCTTTGTATTGAGCACCCAGTTGTGGTCGTATCCGTTGCCGTTCTTTACCTGAACGTAGTCGAACTTGTCGATGTCCTGACCTACAGCCTTTGGCTTGGTGAAGTCCATCGGAGTTTCAGCCACAGGAATAATCTCGCCAGTTGTC
>JAEEGI010005451.1_pt1 | contig 29296 bp, 17 predicted proteins | sample 8958751 | NCBI WGS metagenome assembly JAEEGI01 (sample SAMN16246545, study PRJNA631951) | gut metagenome | biome: gut microbiome; feature: rumen; material: KS-attached | host: Bos | place: Iran: Karaj | collected 2018-10 | reverse complement strand
TCTGTTCCCGGAACCATCTTTTCAAATATGCACTCATTTATATCAGCATCAGGACCTGTGGGGAGATCTTCATAGCTTCCGTCTGCAAGAAGTCTTTTCTTTAAAGATACTGACGCAAGCTTTTTTGAAAGCTTCTCATAGACTATATCTTCAGGCGCTACGAACTTGTACTCAGTTTCGAAAGCATCTTCTACGCTTGATCCAAGGAAAAACCTGTATTCACCCTTTTCTATGACATAAGAAGACTCTTCTATTTTCCCAAGATCGTCGTAGGATGATAGCTGATATTTGGATACATACAGCTCCATAACCTGAGCATCTCCCGCTTCAAGGAGTCTTGTCTTTTCAAATGAAACAAGAACTCTTGAAGGCTTTTGGAGTTTTCCCATAGGAGCTGACATATAGATAGCCGCAACTTCCTTACCGGCGAGCTTACCTGTATTGGTAACTCGTATTCTAAATGTGAAGCCGTCATCTTATTCAATTACCTTTATCAGTTCCTTGTCAAAAGATGTATAGGAAAGACCATATCCAAAAGGATATACTATTCTATCTTTGGCATCTTTTATGGTCTCAAAATATCTATAGCCAACATATATATCTTCTGTATAGTCTACATAATCAACCGATTCATGGAAGCCTTCTGTAGACGGGTAGTCATCTATATCTATGGCAAAAGAATCCGGAAGCTTACCAGACGGGTTATCTATACCCATGAGTATCCTTGCAGCTGCAAGGCCTCCTTCCATTCCGCCCTGCCATGCAAGAAGAGCCGCACCTATCTTATCACCGCACTTGATCCAATTGGTATCTACAATACCGCCCACATTAAGGACTACTATAGTCTTTGCAAACTTGCCGCTTACTTTGCTGATCATCTCCTGCTCAGCATCTGTAAGATAGAAATCTCCCTTCGGGAAGATCCTGCCTGCAATTTTGGGCATGCTGACTTCTGTCTCCCAGGGATTGTACTCGCCGTTATACTCTACATCTGAACGGTCCCATCCCTCGCCGGAGAATCTGCTGATACTGATGATGGCTGTATCTGTATAAAATCCTGCTGATGTTAGTAGATCGTCAGGAAGCTCCGGCTCTACTGTCATGCCCGGCGCTGCACCTTTTTGATACTGGCTATCTACATCTTTTTTGTAATACTCGCATAAAGGCTCGAATACATCTACTCCAAGAGCTTTAAAGCCTTCATAGATATTCCTTACGTACTTGGTATATACGTCTCCTGATCCGCCGCCTCCTTTTACGTAGTCAAAAGTTCCTTTGCCAAAAAGAGCAACCCTGGTCCCTTTTGCAAGCGGAAGTATATCCTTCTCGTTTTTGAGAAGTACCATTCCTTCGGCTGCTGCCCGCATTGAAAGCTCTATATGCTCAGCGCTTGCTGTAACTTTCTTATCTCCTTCAAGAGGAAGATTTGGTTGAAAATTAGCTCTTGTCCATTTTTTCATATAATCAAATACCTTTCCGGCGCATGTAACCTGCGCACCCCATGTGACATGGCTGTTTTGTACAATCAAAGCAGCTATGTCATCATCATACCATTCTATGATAAAATGTATACGCTACCTTTTTTTATTTTTAGTGTGCAAATTTTAGAAGTTTTGGGTATCTTACTCAAACTTCCCACTTGGACGGTGCAGTAGCACCCAAGGCTTTGCTGGGACAAGCAGTATATAGATCATTGCCATGCTTTTTAATCGTTTTATTATATTCATGAGCATGATAGATGGAGATTTCCATTCTTCCCGGGGTCCACCTGTCTGAGCGAAGCGAGTTTGGACCCCAGAATGGGAATCACCAGATATCATGCCTAGTTACAGGATGTAACTGGACATGTATAGAAATACATGGATGTATTTCTATGTCCTAGATTTATAAAACGATTAACAGCATGGCAATGATCTATATACTGCTTGTCCCAGCAAAGCCTTGGGTGCTACTGCACCGTCCAAGTGGGAAGTCTGCAAATATCTTATTATATAAATTTTGGGTTTAATAACGCTTTGATCTTATGAAGCAGATCAAAGCTTGGGTATATGATGAATTGGGGGATTATGTTTAGTAAAAAAATAGCTCTTTTTATCTCACACATTTATGGCGAATATCAAAAGAATCTCACACAGGGAATAATCGATAAGGCGCTTGAACACGGCTATCAGACGCAGGTATTCACAACCAATGACGGCGAGTCACTTGGCGATCTTTCTAATATAGAAGAGTGCATACTAAGGCTCCCTGTTTATGAAAATCTGAGCGGCGTCATATTCGCATCCGGAACATATGCATCCAGAGATCTCAGAGATAAGATCTCTGGTGCTATAAAAAAGTCCGGGCTTCCGGTTATTGAAGTCAATGATACGGATCCTTCTTTTCCAAATGTAACTATGGATAATAGTACGATGTTCTCTGTCATTACAGAGCACTTTGTAAGCATGCACGGTGCAAAGCGCATATGCTATCTTGGGTGTAATAGTGAATCAGATATTTCTGAATTAAGACTTGGTATCATCAAAGAGACCTTGTCACATAATGGTCTTACCTTTTCTGATGATGACTATTATATCTGCGATGAAACGCCTGAAGATTTTGAAAAGGCCCTTGATCATCTTACAGGAAAAGGAGCCAATGTACCTGATGCCATCATCTGCTATAACGACAGGCTTGCCTATGAGCTGATAATCACTGCAGAGAATAAAGGATATAAGATCCCTGAGGATTTCGGCGTATCAGGATGTGATAACCTGCCTGCCGGACAGAACATGATACCGGCACTTACAACCATATCTTATCCTGTATATGACCTTGGACGTATCGCAGTAAGTAACCTTCACAGCCTTATCCGAGGACGCGAGAGGTCTAATACAAGCGTTTTTGCCAAAGTGATATATGGAGGATCCTGCGGCTGCAGCTACCCTTCTGACAGAAGGGTTCATATGTATACTCACACGCTTCTGCATCAGATAGCTGACCTTGAAAAGTCCATCATGATGTCTTCCAAGATAGCTTCTGCCTTCGGTCCTGCAAGTGATCTTGAAGATATGCTGGATCTTATAGAAGAGTATGCAAGAGAGATTGAAAACTGTAACGGATTCTACCTGGCTCTTAGCGACAGCTGGTGCAATCTGTCAGACAAGATACTAACTTTGACAGCTTCCACAGATTCTATAAGCTATGAAAAGAGCTCCGACACCCTTACTATGTATCTGGCTTTGCAAAACGGCAAAAGGCTCCCTTCCTGCACTTTCAAAAATAATACGCTGCTGCCTGACTTCCTAATGTCAGATAAGGAAAATGCCATAATCGTATCTCCTATATATAACCATGCAGGCTCTATAGGATATATAGTTATGACCTTTGAGAACAACAGGATAAAGTATCCATTTAAGCTGATACAGTATCTTGTGAACTTATCACAGCTACTTAATAACATAAGGAACAGAAAGAAATCCGATGCCATGGCTACGCATCTTGAAGAGCTGTATATGAAAGATGCACTTACAGGGCTGTATAGCAGCGCGGGATTTGAATATTATAAGAATAAAAACAGTTCAGATAGTATAGATGATAGCGATGCAGACAAGATCCTAATGATCGTGGATACAGAGGATCTTGACAGCATAAATAAAGATCACGGACAGGAAGCCGGAAACTTTGCAATATCCGTGATCGGCCAGGCTATCAAGAACTCTATACCGGAAGGTGCGATCGCAGGGCGTATAAGTAAGGGAACCTTCCATATACTGCTTAATAAGGATGCTGCATCTACTGATGAAGTTAGGAAGAAGATACTGACATATCTTGATAACTATAACAGGCTTAATCCTAAGGAATATAAGATAAGCGCGCGGATATAGTTTTCTTTCCAGTGGCAAGTGATCCCTTGGCTCTAAGTCATGAGATCATCTGCCACCATTTCACCATCAGGTTGTCATATTCTTCCTATACTCTCCGGGCGATACTCCGCACATGGCTTTGAAGGTCTTCATGAAGTGCTTCTCGTTATCATAACCTACCTGTTGGCTTATCTCTATCACCTTAAGGTCGGTACTTGTCAATAGTTCCTTGGCCTTCTCTATCCTTATCTCCTTCAAATAATTCACAAAATTCTTGCCGGTATATCCCTTAAATGAATAGGAAAAAAGCGAATAGTTCATGGACACATAGTTAGATACAACGGCCATATTCAGATCTTTATTATAATTATCATTTATATACTTCCTGGCCAGTTCTATCTTCTGTCTTATGTTACTGTCATCCGGTCTGTTGCCAAGCCTTTGGTTTAAATTAAGGAGCCAGTCCATAAAAAGGTTCTGATATTCGGACAGGTTGTCGTATTCACTAAGCTTTTTCAAAGACTCTACCATTTTAAGATCGTCATCCGTAACATTGTCCCTGTAAACCTGCGGTATCGAAGACAGCCCCTGACCCATCTCTTCAGAGAACTCTTCAATATCTATCTGACCATTTTCCAGTACCTTAAAGAGCTGCTTCCATCTGTATATGACATCTTCTGTCTTATCAGTTCCTATGATCTGAATCCTCTTGGTGCGCTCAGTTTCTGTCAGAAGCTCTTTGGCTTTTTCTTTTAAATTAGGATTTACACTTTCAAACTTATCAGATCCATATACACATGTTTTTCCTTTGATAAAAGAAAGCTTACGCATAGATACAGCTTCCTTGTATGCATCCAACAGGCTTGACAGCCCTTCATGAACATCACTTAACCCCGCGCACTTATCAGGCATTTCATTATTGATAAAAGCTCTGACCATGTCCTCTTTTAGTATGACCACTGATCCGTCCTGATCGTCAAAAGAAATGGCTTCATACTGATCTGAGTAGTTATTACCATCTACTTTTGAGCCGGAGCCTTCATAGCCTTGATGCCTAGGATCATCTGCGCTGTTACCTGCTTTACTCTTTTCAGCCTTATATATACATACCCTATATAAAGTATCAAAAAAGTATAAAGAATACTTATCTATTATCAGCTTCTTTTTCTGTTCATCAAGCTCCTTATCAAGCAGATCTCTTATCTGTCTAAGTCCAAGCTCTTTATCCTTATTCTGCTCATCAGTTCTTTCTTCAAGTTCGGCATTAAGCTTTCTAAGGATCTGGGCTATCTTGTCCCTCTCAACAGGTTTTAAAAGGTACTCTCTAACACCGTTTCTAAGCATCTCCACAGCATATGAAAAGTCGTCATAGCCGCTTATTGCAACTATGAGAGGCTTATCGTCAAGCTCTCCTACCCTTCTTACAAGTTCGATCCCGTCCATCTTCTGCATTCTGATATCTGTGAACATGACATCAACATGGGTTGTATGCATTAGATTAAGCGCATCCTCCCCGTTAGAGCACTCAAGGATATTGTCAACAGGAACACCGCTTCTTTGTACCATAGCTTTTATGCCCTGTCGTATCATTTTCTCATCTTCTACTATCAATAATGTATGCATGTTCACCTGCCACTTCTTTATTTACAGCTGACCTGCTTATATTTCACATATCTGTTATGTGAAATTTGAGCAAGTCAGTACACCAGCATTTACGAACTACTTTTTCTCCAGATCTCTTCTTGGAAGTACTATAGAAACCTTAGTATATTTAAGGGGCTTAGAATATACTTCCAGACCATACTCTGATCCAAACGTCAGCTTAATACGGTCCTCCACATTTTTAAGTCCTATGCCGCTTCCTCTTCCGCCGCTTTCTTCTATCTCACCATGTATACGTTTTAAAAGGTTTTGAAGCTCACCTTCATCCATGCCCTTACCGGAATCCGTGATCTCTATGCGGAATCTATCATCATCTTCCCAGGCTTTGATATAGATAGTCGTATCCGCTGCCACAGGCTCTATGCCGTGAAGTACCGCGTTCTCTACTATAGGCTGCAGTGACATCTTAGGTATCTCCTGACTTAGAAGATCCCCAGGTACATTCAGCGACAATATAACTTCAAAATCATACCTTAAGTTTATAAGGAGCACATAGTTCTTGATATATTCAAGCTCATCACTAAGATGCACATTGCCAAAGCCCTGCTTTATGCTATATCTCATAAGCTTGCCAAGAGAAGTTATGGCATCCGATATCTCATACTTTTCATCTATCTCGGCCATCATCTTGATAGACTCAAGTACATTGTAGATGAAATGGGCATTGATCTGGTTTTGAAGAGATCTAAGTTCTGAGCTTTTGGACAGCACCTCTTTCTGGAAACGCCTTACAATCCTGTATATAAGACCTGCTGTGACGAACAGGACTATAGTCATTATAAAAACAAAGATATTGCGCCTATGATATACCGCCCATACCTGACTGGTAATATCCTGGACACTATACATAACACCATCAAGGCTTCGTATAGGATACCGCGCTATAGTCAGGTATCTTCCTGAGATCTTCTTGTATATTATCTGTCTGTCAAAATCTCCAAGATCTGTAGTAAATGCGTCTATAATAAGACTTTCATCCACTTTATCAGATCTATAATATGTACTATCATCAAGACCATCGCCAAAATCAGGCTCTTTGCTGTAACCTGTGCTTGCCTCCAAGCTTTCTGTGTTATCTTTAGTACTTCCAAACAGAACTTGTTCACTACTGCTTACAAAGAAGCTGTATAGAGTATCATCACCTTCATACACTCCCGGGAACATAGTCTTAAGCGGCATCGCCGCTTCCACATATCCGATAACGCCTCTGTCATAATCTGTAACCTGACTGCACAGACCTGCAAGCTCTGTCCCCTGATCTGTAGTAAGTGAGGAAAAGAGGGTATCGTAATATCCAAAATGCCAGCCCTCTTTGACATCGTCGTACCATGACAATTTCTTCATACGGGTGTTATTGTACAAAACAGGCATCATCTCCTGCACATTGTCATTGACGCCATATACCCTTACTGCATACAGTACAGGATTATTATTAACAAGCCTTTCAAGGTCAGCCACCTGAGTATTATAAAAATCAATGATCTGCCTGGTATCCATAGTCTGACCATCATAGGCCATCGTAAGAATATCCGAAAGTCCCTCATCTGACAAAAAGAACCTTGTAGACATATTGATCGATTCGATATTGGTCGAGATCATCGCATAGTCTCTTGTAACCTTGGCTTCCATGTAGTTATAGCTTTCTTTTATGGCATCTGTTTCAAGATTCCTAAAAAGGACACCTGCCATAACGCCAATAGGAACAAAGGTAAAAGCAAGGATCACAAGGGTGAATCTACTATTTATTTTAAAATTACCAAAAAAGCTTCCTTCTTTCATCCAAACCCTCGCACAATGTAGCGGCTTATTCCATTCCAAGTCTCTTCTTGTTCTCTATCATCTGTCTGGTCTCTTCTTCCATAAGTCTGTCGTAGCCAAGACTCGTACGCTGACTTATATACTCTTCCAATATCTCATCGAACTCTTCATCTGAACCTGCCAGAAGAAGCCTTGGAAGCGTAGTCCCCCACAGCTCTCTGCAGGCAGAATATATCCTTCCTATCTCCGAGTCCTCATTGATGATAACATCGTACTGACCCAGATATGTAGTATAGGGATATGTCCACTCTTCAAGCTGCTTGAGAGGCTCTTCCGTCTCCATATGCCAGTCAAGCTGCATTACATTGTTCTGAAGCATCCAGTAGGTATCATCCGCTCCGTATATGGCATCATACGTCTCACGATCTGTAGAGAGGATCTTCTTAACATCCTCTTTCATAACAGGGACATCTCCTACCATATCGTAAGTCTCACCTTCTATCCCCAGATACAAAAGCTTCTGCCCATCCTGACTTAACATATAGTCCATGAACTTTATAGCCCTTTCAGGATCTTTACAATTCCTGGATATAAAGGTCAGAGTCCAGCCAACTATACCATTAGAAGGAAGCACAGGATCATCGCCATTAGAATTCCTTGGACCGTCTACTGCTATGTAAATCTTATCAGGATCCTTGGCATAGAGCTCTTTCTCCTGATCTGCAAGGTCAGTCCTTTGATACAGCATGCAAAAGTACCGCCCCTCGCTTACCTTCTCACTTGTCTGTGTCCGCCTGTCTACGAAGATATCATCAGCCAGATACCCTTCTTCACATAGCTTTCTGAAGAGTTTAAGCCACCTTAGATACTCAGGGTCAGTCTTCCTGTCATACTTGACCCCGTCCTTCTCATAAGGAACCGCCAGGAAGTTCTGCAGATACTGGTCAAAAGATACGCACCCGTCCTGCTCAAATTCATGTGCCCCTATCGGTATAAGAGGCTTACCGTCTACTTCCGGGAACATCTCACAAGCTTTGACCACAGCATTATAGAAACCTTCAGGAGTACTCATATCAGGACTTCCTATAGCTTCATATATATCTTTCCTTACAAGAAAAGTCTGATTGGATGCGATATTGTCATGCTCTTCCAAGTCTTTGGGCGTATAGGTAGAGTTGGGATATCCGTAGATATTGCCATCACTCATGGTATACCAGTCCCTGACCATATCATCAGTCACATCGTAAAAAGAAGCATCGTACATATCCGCAAGCTCGTTAAGAGAATATACCATCCCCCTATCAAGCATCGTCTGGATCTGCGGCTCCCACCATCCTATAGTTACAATATCAGGCAGTGAATCTGAATCGATAAGTGACTCAAGCTTATTGGTCTCATTGCCCATAGGCGTTATGAAGTTTATATCTACTCCTGTATCCTTGGTGAACTTCTGAGACACCATATTCTCACCCCAGTCCGTAACAAACCAGGAATAGTTCACATACCAGTCAAGAGTTATAATACCCGTGTCTGCAGCAGGTACATTTTCGCCCTCACCTGCAGCATCTGCGCATCCGGCTAGCATGATAAGTGATAACAAAAGAACGCACTGTTTCTTAAAAAAATAGTTTCTACCCACTTTCTACACTTATCCTTTCATTATGTTGCCAAAAAGATCCAATAGATTTGGCATAATTATATCATGTGTAGAGTTTCATATCATTTCATCAATAAAAGCTGCCACCTAAGTGACAGCTTCTATTGGCCTTGTTTTTATTCTTTGACCGCACCTGCTGATATACTGCTGATAATATATCGCGAGAAGAAGCAGAATACGAGCAGAATCGGTATTACAGATATCGCTACCGCAAGATATGTAGCGCCCTGGTTCTTGGCAGCATCAATGGATGCACGAAGGGTTGCCATCATTACAGGGAGTGTGAATTTCTCATTCTTGTTTAGGATGATCATCGGAAGCAGGTAGTTGTTCCAGTTGCCGATGAATCCCATGATACCCATAGTCGCCATAGCAGGTGATATTATGGGAAGGGCTATCCTGTGGAATGTATATATCTCTGGTGATCCGTCAATTCTTGCAGCTTCTACCAAAGACGGGGAGAGGGATGAGAGAATATACTGTCTTAGGAAGAATACTGTTCCCGGAGCTGCAATAGCAGGCACTATAAGAGGTATATATGAGTTAACAAGATGGAGCTTTGTACACAACTGATAGAAACCGATAAGTGACAACTGTCCGGGGATCATCATGAATGTGAGGATCGCACCGAATATAACCTTGTTACCCTTAAACTTGTACATAGCAAGTCCGTATGCTGTAAGAGCTGAGAAATATGCTCCAAGAAGTGTTGCAGGAACTGCAACTAATACACTATTGAACATACCTCTAAAGAGGTTGAAGTATCCAAATAGTATATCCCAGTTCTCTTTAAGGTGAGTTCCGGGTATGAAAGTGAATGAGCTTGATATCTCAGCTCCGCTTCTTGTTGCATTGACTATCATGAGAGTGAAAGGAAGAAGACAGGTTGCAGCAAGGATTATGAGAAGTATATACAAAATGCCTTTTTTAATAGTAAAACCCATATCACTTCTCCTTTCTGTTAAATAATTTGATCTGTAACAGTGATACTGACAGGATGATCAAAAACAGTGCATATGCTATGGCAGATGCAAAGCCTGTCTGTACAGTACCTGAAGTAAATCCAAATTTGTACAGGTACATCATTACTGTCTGAACTGAACCATAAGATGCTGTTGCCGGATTGACCATAAGGTATGGCAGATCGAACATCTGAAGTCCGCCGATAAGAGATGTGATAGCTACATACATCATGATAGGCTTTATAAGAGGAAGAGTGATCTTACCAAAGATAGTCCATCTGCCTGCGCCGTCAATAGCTGCTGCCTCGAAATAATCTTTGGATATACCCTGAACACCTGCCATAAGCATGATGAATGAGTTACCAAACCACATCCAGGACTGGATCACCGCAATAGTAGGTCCTGCTGTTGCTGAGTTTCCAATCCAGTCAATAGGAGCATAATGTGCTCCAAAAAGCTTATAAACCTGATTAAGCAAAATATTAAAAGTACCAAATCTCCAGTCCAAAAGGGTACTGAAAAGAAATGCTACAGATGTTGCCGCGATAAGATTGGGAAGATAATATACAACCCTGAATACTGAAAGACCTGCCATCTTGTATTTGACATCACTAAATACCATCATAAGAAGGAATGCAAGTCCCAGCTGAAGTACAATGTTGACAGTCCAGATACGAACTGTGTTCCACAGTGCTATCCAGAAAAACTTGTCTGTCACAACTCGAGTATAGTTGTCAAGTCCGATAAAATGAGCCTGTCCCATAACTTTAAGATCTGTAAAACTCAGATACAGAGTACGAAGAACAGGATATACGCTGAAAATAAGAAATACTATTACGAAGGGAGCTACAAATGCGTATCCCCAGTTGTTATATGCAGTTAGTTTGCTTCTCTTTTTATTGATCTTACTCATAGTAACCTCGATTCTTTCTGTTTTAAAAAACCGGAGAGAGGATCGATATTGGCACATTTCTACGCCACCAATATCGAACCATTAGTCTCTCCGGCGTGTTGTCTTTTAGCAGAAATTACCTTGTTACTTTGATATCAGGATATGTAGATTCAATTGTGTCATAGAAGGTGTTAAGAGCTTCTTCCTTAGTAGCCTGGCCGGTCTTGATAGCTCCGATCGCCTGACCCCATGCATCGCCGATAACCTTGTCATACTTAGTTACCTTAGAATAATCGATGCCTTCAGCCTGCTCAAGCCAGAAGCTGTAGAGCTTCTCACCGCCGTATACTGCGTTCTCGTCATCCTTGTGCTTGTCAAGAGCAGAGATAAGTGATACTGTGTCACCTTCAGATGTCTCGATCCACCAGTCAGCTGTCTCTTCGTTAAGTGTGCAGAACTTGATGAAGTCCCAAGCAAGTTCTTTTCTCTCAGAAAGGCTTGAGATACCGATGTATGTACCGCCACCAAATCCGTAAGCAGGTCCCTGACATACACCCCATTTACCTGATGTCTCGCCTACATTGTCTCTCATAGTGAGAACACCCCATGAAGGAAGACCGAATGCGAATACTGTTGTCTTCTCAAGATCTGCTGTAGCTTCTTCGAAAGACTCTGCATCCCATACGTTAACTGAATCATCTTCGTAGTTCTGGATCTCAGCTGTAAGAATCGGAACCTCTCCGCTCATAGCCTGATACCATGGTGTTGACCACTGGTTAGCATATGCTGTGAGGTCGTCCTGATAAAGTGAGATTACAAGGTCCATATAATCAAGTCTTGCCTGTGATACATTAAGTGCTCCGTCTATAACCCAAGCGCTGTCACCTGAGAAATAGTTGATCTCAGAGTCTGATGCGAAGATTCTGTATCCTGCATCCTTAAGTGTGTTAGCTGTATCAAGGATTGTTCCATAATCTGCAAAATACTTGCCAATCTCTTCAGGATCATCTGTTCCGAATACTTCTGTTGCAATATCTCTTCTGTAGTAGATTCCTGCAGGTGTGATCTGATATGAGATAGCTCTCTGAACGCCATCTGCATCCTGACCGACTTTCCAAACATAATCTACGATCTGTCCTTCATAATCCTTAGCTCCAAGCTCGTCAAGATCAGCAAAGAATCCATTATCATAGAAGTCTTCAAGCATCTGAGGCTCGCCTACGATGATATCAGGCTCTGTCTCGCCGCCCATAAGAGCTGTCTGAACCTTGGTTGGATAGTCACCCGGCTCGATAACTACTGTTTCAACTTCTGTACCAGTCTGCTCTGTGTATCTTTCAGCAAACTGCTTAAGGTCAGATGCAAGAGTCCATACAACAAGCTTCTCGCCATTTGATGCTACTGCCTCACCGGAATTCTCTGTACTTGTTCCGTTGCCTGCACCAGTCTTGCCATCAGATGATCCGGCGCATCCCACCATAGAAGCAGCCATAGCACCTACTAATGAGATTGCCATTAACTTTTTCAACTTCATAAAAATAACCCTCCTTGTTAAAGCACGTTTTGTGTTTATGCTTTGATTATAGGAGGGTTATAGGTGTCAAAAAATTATCCAAATTTTAAAATGGTGTCGTTTTTTTATATGGCAGGATGTTGGTGAAAAATATTTTTGATCAATATCTTTTAGTCAAAATAACCATATATCATTTTCATATATCGTTTTTATCTATCAGGCAAGATATATGTCTACTTTTTTATAGGCTCCGCTTCTAAGGGCTATAGCTGCATCTGCCTTCATAGCCTGACCTGTTATCTCTTTTTCTTTGTCTTCTGCATCTGTTGCCACCATCTTAGTGATCTTGTATTCAGCCGGGATATAATCTTTTCTTTCTCCAAGATGATATACAATATCAGTCTGTCCCATGAATCTGGCACTTATCACTTTGTCGCCATCTTCTGACTCAGGGATCAGATACTTTGGAATAACAGGACTTGGCGCAAATACAAGTTCACCTGATTCAAGCATAAAAGGCTCACTTCCAAACATCATGATCTTCCACATACTCATGAATTCTATGGTAGATCCGCTAAGTCTTGCCACAAAGCCCTTGCCATGGATCTTGTCATCAGGACCTGCGCTACTTGCGATAAATGAAGAGTTCTCATATATACTTCTTCCATATACCGAAGGATCCATAAAGGGAACTAGAGCTGTACGAAGATCGTCTATATACTCTTTGTATAGACCTGATCTTACAAGTTCAAGAAGGTACTTGTACTCCATATGAAGCCATATAGACTCATTTTCAAGCCATCCCGGAGTAAAGCATCTGCATCTGCCAAGTTCGTATGAAGCACTTGATAGAGGTGCATTTATTTTATACATCTTGAGCTTGTCATCATACAGGTCACTTTCTTTGATCCTGTCATAAAGTGCTCTCTTCTTGTCAAGATCTATAGCTGTCTTAAGATATCTCACAGGACCTTCTAAGAAAAGAGGCACCATGTTGACCTTAAAGGATACAGGATGTATGCCATCATCATCCTTGGTATAGTAGGTCACATCATAATAGAAATATGTAGGACATATACCATTTCCAAGTTTTATGGCCTTCTTAATTCCCTCATCGACTATCTCTTTAAATCTTGTAAGAACTGCAAGTGCTTCTGCAGCAGGGACTGTGCTTACACTACCATCGATTCTTTCAAAGACATCGTCCCAGTATTTCTCTTTCCTGTCATTAACAAGATTCCAGTATATGTTACAATCTTCTACATTCTCAGTAATGTGATAAATATCACTCATAAACTCCCAGAGCTCTTTGAAGATAGCAATATCTCCCTCATAAGAAGAAAGTGCCTCAATAGTCCATGCAAGAGTTCTTTCAAGCTCGTAGCTTTCTGCCATGGAAGATCCCAAAAGTCCCGGAAGACCATTGAGTGCATCATACCAGCCCGGCTTGCCGCCTTCCATCTCAACACCCATCTGCTCAGGATCAAGAGCTGCGAATTTGGTAGTACACAAAAGGATCAGCTTCTCAAGAAGAGTTCCTTTATAGATATGGCCGTCTTTGGTTCTAAGCTCCTTGCCGGTATCCTGTCTTACAGTATCTGTATCAAGTGCATAGTACTGTCTGATACCGCCTTCTGTCTCTTCATAGCGTTTGGATCTTTTATTTATTTTCTTCTGAGAGGCAAAATAGGTATAATCCTTCTCGAAAAGAAGCTCCTGCCTCTTCTCAGGATATAGTGACAGGTACTCTTCTACAAGGTCAAGGTTGTAAGTCCAGTGATCTGACCAATAGCCCTCACCAAATGAAGCGTTAACATCAGCTGTGCTGCTATCCATGATCTTGTCAAAAACATCGCCGTCACATACAAGGGCAAGGTGTCCCGGTGTGAAGTGCTTGTCCTTAACTACGTCATATATAGTATTTCTAAACTTCTCTTTATCAAAATTATCGCCATCATAATAGTCTTCAAGATCTGCGCTCAGAAGGTCTTCATGGCCTTCTTCTATCTTAGAGATATATCCGGATAGTATATCTTCTAAAACAACTCTATCTATACTATAAGTAATCTTCTCTATACTAAGAGGATTGTAACCATCTGTCTGTATCAAAGAGTAGAACATCTTGATACCGGCTCTGTCTGTATATGGAGCAAAGAAGCTGTCCATCCTGCGGTTCTGATTGACATCCCTGAAGTTACCGTTGCCCTGAGAATAGAACTCCGGTGACATGGCAAAATAGTTATATTCTCTTTCAAGATCTCCGTGCTTTCTTGAATATACGTAGAACACCTTGTTATCACCGATCTTTATAGGAAGTCCTCCTCTAAGAACATTGTCCATAAAGGTGTATCTGGTATACTCATCAAAATTCTTGTCTCCGGTCTTAGTTGAAACTATATCTGTAAGATCATCAGTAAGTTCTATGGCACGTTCAAGCTTTTTCTCAAAAAACTTGGGCGTAAGTTTTGTAAAAGCATTAGCCGAAGGTGCACTCTTTTCAGATGTGCTTTTTTCAGATGCACTTTTTTCAGTTACGCTCTTTTTACCAGATCCTTCTTCCCCTGATAAGAATCTCTTTAGTACAGACACATCTTCTACCTGACCTATAAGTTCATAGATGCAGGTACTTTCGCCTTTTGATAGTCTATCTTTCTTGGCAAAAAAGCTTGAAGGTATAAGATTGGATCTACTCTGCTTAGTATCAAGTACGCCGCCAAGGCCTCCTTCTATAAAGTTAACAGGGTTTGAAAGGCTGTTGTCATAGCCAAAGACTGCGTCAGGATCTATAACAGGCTTTAAGAACTCTCCCTTTTCATCTATTGCAAGAGAGAAGTTGCCACCTGCAACAGTTGTGACACTTGCTGTATCTTCCATGCTGGCTCTGACTCTATAGTAGGATACATTCTCAAAAGGCTCTTCCACCTGCATCCAGGCTTTGGAGAGCTGTGCCATGTTCTTCATAGAGTCAAGTGATACTCCGTAAGGGATAAGGGCGGGCATACCGTCTATGATCTCGATTTCTTTATCTTGATCAGAGATATTCTCTATACATACCTTTCTGACAAGGCCTCCTATCTTCTCTTCCGGAAGGACGAAGTAGGTAACTTTGGTCCTAAGGCCTGTATCAACATTATCTTCTTCTATAGACAGGGTGTTGGCTCCAACTAGCATCTTGTGAGCATGGTCTTCATCTGCAAAGCTTTCTGCAAACTTATCGCCTGATTTTATGAATGTTCTAAAGCCTGTTCTCTTAACATTCTGATAAGCCGTGTGTGCAGGGTAGAACTCCATGATGGCGTGGTCTTTGTTGTCTACACCAAAGCTTACTACTCCCTGGCCTCTGTTAACGTAGTAGCACCAGATAGGGATGCCTTTTATGCCGGCGATTCCGGGAAGGAAGCTCGCAAAAGTCGTTTTCTTTCCATAACTATCTATAACAAAATTCTCCATGATTCCTCCTGAATGTGTGTGGTTGTTTCAGTCCGCAAGTCCGGGAACTTAAGTGGTCCATTTGGGCTGACGCTTTCGCTCCGTGAAAAACGTAACGGTACTAAGGGGGCAAAGTACGCCCCCTAAGTGCCGACGTTTTTCAAAGCAGCCCAAATGGGCCATTTAAGGCCCCAGCCTTGCTAGGTATAAAAAAATTCAACTGTATTGTTTTTATTAGCGCTTTAGTTCTTTATCTAAGCGCTACTTCTATTTGGGCTTTAGATTTTTATCTGAGCACTACTTTTATTTGTGCTTTGGCTCTTTATCTTAGTACTACTTTTAGTTGCGATTTGGTTCTTTATCCTAGTACTACTTCTATTTGCAATTTGGCTTTTTATCTTAGTACCACTTCTATTTGCACTTTGTTTCTTTATCCTAGTACTACTTCTATAGTGTTTCTTACGCTTAGTTCTAACGCGTCTATTATGTTTTTGCTGATGATCACTTTGTTTGTGCCATTGTCCACGTCAATGTTTTTGCCTGCCACTTTGCATTCTTTGATGTGGTATTGGCCGTGGTCTAGGTGGGCGGGGTTTATGATTTCTATTCTTAGGGGGCGGAAGGCGTATTCCAGTTCTATCTGGCATTTTCCGTTTTGATCGAACTGTTCTTGTAAGAGGCCTGGTTCTATTACTAGGTTGCCGTACTCTCCTTTTATTCCGAACATATTCATGGTTACTGTCATGAGGTACCAGCTGGCAGCTCCTGTGAGGTATCCGTAGAGTCCTTTTCCATGTCGTCCGAAATATTCGGGGATTCCGGGATAGATCTTCGAGGTGTCATAGTCTGAGCTAAGTTCATATAGGGCTTTAAGTGATTTATATCCCTGCCTTGCATAGCCTCTTTGATACAGGGCGCTTGCGTACATGACTGCCATGTGGCTAAAGACTGCTCCGTTTTCTTTTTCTCCGAAGGCAAATCCGAACATGCGTCCCATGTCAGTCTTGACAAGGCCAAAATCTGTATTGAGTCTGTATCCGCCTGCGTCCTTGTCAAAAAGGAGCTTATCTGCGCTCTTACATATTTTCTCTATCTGGTCATCTGTTGCTGTGCCGTTCATGATGGAGAAGACCTGGCCTGTGAGCATCATGTTCCTATGTCCAGGGACAGAGAGATCCAGTGCTCTGCCGCTGTTGTCATAATAGCTGTTGTACCAGCCAAGTTTCTCTTCATTGTGATCACACTGTTTCTTATCATCAGGATTTGCAGTATCAGGTTCTGTATGATCTTCTATCCACTCATTTTGTCTTATGTGGTTTATGATCCACATTCCTTTATGACGAAGGTTTGATGACAGGTTCCTTATATCTATACCGATAGTATTACCTGTGATATCTCCGGATACTTTTGACAGGAATCCTTCCAGTATATTTTCTTTACTTTTGATATCTTCATAGATAGTTTCATCATCTATAAGAAGGTCTCCAAGTTCTTCAAAGACGTATATCTTGTCACTTTGAAGTCTGCCTGATTCCAGCATATCTGCAAGGTGTATAAGGTTTCCTGCATAGGCATTTGCAAATGCTACGCTTTCGCCTCTATCACCTGCCATATCCAGAGCATCATTCCAGTCTGCATCTCGTATCTTTATGATATTGTGCTCGCCAACTTCCCAGAAAGATGAAAGATTTTGAAGAAGTATGTGCTCTAAGACGCTGCCTGTATACTTGTCTCCATTTACCTGTCTAAGTGCGTTGTCATCTCTTATAAGCTCAGGATTAACTTTACGTCCTCTAAAGATCTGCTTGTCACAAAAGTATCCGCACTTCTCGTTTAAAAATTCTATGTCTCCTGTCTGGTCTATATAGAGTCTTGTTGTTATAAATGGCCATACGCCGTGATCCATCCATACTCTTGTGATTGAGTTTCTGTCAGCTTTGAACTCGCCGGGGCCATCTCCTATGATCGTTGCATTGGTGCCATCGATTCTGACTCCCTGATAGTTACCAAGCAGCATCTGCCTTACTCCGGAAGGGTCCATAAGAAGGAGTGCAAGGCAGTCTTGCCATAGGTCTCGCCAGCCTCTGCCACCTTTGCCATAGTCGTGGTGAGGAAGGAAAGAGCATCCGAATATCCTTCTAAGTTCCGGCTGAAAAGCTACCCATCTCATGAAGCCGTCAAAATATGCATCACCAGTTGTTATCTTGATATTGACCTTACTGATCCAGTAGCTCCTTGTTCTTTCAAGGCTTTCATATACATTGGAAGGCGTAGCCAGATCTTCTCTGACCTTTCTAAACTCATCATTATCCTTGCAAATGCCTGCATATACTATGTAAGTCTTATCTTCACCGGGCTTTAGGTTCGCCTTTTCAAAACTTATGGCACCTATTATCTCCTGGCCGCTTGCATCCTTACATTCGTGAACGTTATGGACTGCCACTTCCTCGTCCTTCTTATCTGATATAGCCTTATTACCATCACAATCACTAAGTGGAATATCATTTATATACTTATGATCGTCATCATCAGATGCTGACTTTTTGATAACATACTCTGGCCAGTCGGGAGTTCCGTCTCCGATGAAGTCGTCAAGTACCGGTACGACCTTAACAGGATTCTCTACAAGGTCTTTACTTCCTATGCCGTATCCCTCTACGAAGTATCTGCTGTCTGCCAGATTGTGTCCTCTCTCGTCAAAAGACAGAGTTGGCGCATCTATTATGCCCTTATCTGTAATATATGTCCTTCCAAGAAGTGATGTTACATGCCTGTGATCTCTTAAGTTGTCAGCACTTCTTCCATATACAGGGATAGCCGGGATGAAGGTTATGTCCATATCCTTATCACCTGCATTTGACAGCTTTACTATATGAACTTCAACGTTTTGATCGTATGGAACGAATGAAGTTATCTCTGACTTAATACCAAGTTTTTTATTTTCTCTTTCTACCTTGTGCCACATGAATCCGGCAGTGACCTTACAGGGCTCCCTGTCATCAGTTAGTCTATTTACATTCTGTGATGCACTGCTGCCGTTTGCAGACCATGGTATCCCGTTAACAAGGCACCAGAAATTCCTAGTAAGTCTGTTATTATTAAGGTTCTCAATGCTCATTGGTTCCAAGAGGAAGTGGTTCTGATCGATCTTGGAATCACCGGACAGAAGGGGTGTCACGCAGCTCTTAAGGCCGCGCTCGCTTGCAAGCGGAAAATACAGATTGTTACAAAGATCCGCATCCTCAAGCTCAAATGTTCCGTTTTTATCAAGGAATTTAACTTTATTCATTCATCTCCTACCTTTTTCATAAATAAACGATTAGTAATAAAAAACGTGGCAAAGATTTATACTCTGTCTGCCTTTTCGAGATTTTCTCGGATATGGCCAAGTGGGAAGTTTGAGTTATTTAATAATCCAATTGGTTCATTATCATAATAAAAAAAAGAAACTTTATTATTTAGGCTTCTTTTTTTCAAATGGTGTTATTTTTTTATTGTTCGCCAAACTTGGCTATATCAATCATTAACGCTATAATGGTAGATGGGTACTTAATTTCGACAATATTGGGGGATGAAAAATGAATACTGAAGAAAAAGAATCCAGGCAGCTTTTAAGACTTAACAAGGAAGCTTCGAGAAAAAAGCCTCTTCACTATATTGGAGTAGCCATGATCCTGCTTACGATCATATATATCGTAGATGAGATCACTTCCAATATGAATGCTGCAATGCAGCCTTATGTTCTATTCGATCTGTTTAATATCTCATCAAGAAATGTTAATACACCTGAGTATACCAAAGCTTTTAATGTTGTTGCTCCTATTCAGGTGTTCTCTAATCTGCTTCTTATCATCACGCCTTTTTATAAAGCTCTTTCCGATAAATACGGGCGAAAGCTCTTTCTTATGATCAATACGGTTGGAATGGGCATAGGTATGTGCATTGTAATGACATCGCAAAATGTTGCCTGGTACATTCTGGGAATGCTCTTTATGATGTTCTTTACTCCAAACGATATGCAGGTTCTGTATATAATGGAGACAGCGCCCAAGCAAAAGCGCGCCACATATAGCTTTATAGCTAAGGGCATCGCTCTTGTAAGTGTATCGCTTATCGGCGTATTCTCAAGGATATTCCTTAATGACAATGAGCCTTCAAGCTGGCGCCTTGTCTATGCGATCCCGGTAGTCTCTGCTATAGTGATTGGATTATTATCATATCTTTTCATGCATGAAACACCTGTATTTCTGGAACAGCGAATGGGATACCTATCTCTGACCAAAGATGAAAGAGAAAAGAAAATACTAGAAGATAAGGAAAAAGGCACTTCTGAAGAAGGCGGCGTTTTTAGAGCAATCCGTTTTATATTTACTAACAAGCAGCTACGCTGGATCTTCATAGCAGGCTTTATCTTTTTTGCTACAACATTCTATACTTCTTACTATGCAACTGTACTTGAAGGAGCCATGTCTACAGATATGGTAGCAACTGCTCTTGTAATATATCCTTTCTTCAACGGGCTTGTTACAATATTAAGCGGATTCTTCTCAGATAAGCTTGGTCGTAAGAAGGTATGCCTGATACTAGGATCTGTTACGATAATAGGTCTTTTGATGTTCGTCCTCTCCTGCAGACTGGGGCTTGGACCTATAGCAGCAGGAATCTCATATGGATGCTCAATAGGTGGCCTTTGGTCCATGTCTGATACCTTGATACTGACCATGCCTGCCGAATCCTCTCCTTCCGGTATGAGATCTTCTGTAATGGGTACCATATCTGTACTGATAGGTGCCGGTATGTTCCTGGGGCAGACAATCTTCATCGTATGTCAGAACTTCCTTCCCATGGATGTACTGTTCATGATCATATGTCTTCCGTTTATGGCTCTAAGCCTTATAATACTGATAACCAAAGTCAAAGAAACCAAAGATGCAGATCTTGATAATATAACCGCAGATACATATAGATAATAAAAAACTCCGCCAAGTTTTCGCATTGGCGGAGTTTTTTATTATTTTCTCAATAGTTTTTGGGGAATTTTGGGCTCATATACTTTTCCTGCACATAGCGCTTTTGCCTTTACACTCCAAAATCTTTCCATCCTTCTCCGTAATAATTTTCCATAGCATTTTCCCATTCTTCGATAGGTGTTATGGATTCACATTCTGAATACGGAGAAAAATGATTGGTTGCAATTCCGTTTAATATTGCCTTTCTTAATTCTAAGGGATCAAAATGATACTCTACACATTTTTCATACAGTCCATACTCTGTTTCAAGTTCATCTTCTGTAGGAAAATCTTTGGAAGCATCCTTTATAGCCACCTTATCCCAATCACCTTTATCATTTTTGACTGATGCTAATAATATTTCACCAGATGCAGCATCTATTGTGAGCATCTTCTCAAAACCACTATTGTCTACTCCTCTGACCGACAACGTAAGAACTGGTGTTTCTTCTGCTCCAATATACTCATATTGAAGAGTATAATGATATCCCCAAGCCCATTCAGAAGCTCCATATAAATCCTGATAGATTGCTATATTATACATTTCATCAGAATCTAAAATAATATCAGCTTTATCAAAACTGTACTCGGAAGGCTGTGTTATTTCCTGTGCATTAAATACTGATCCCTCTACAATATGAATCAAGTATTGAGATGATTTGTTGGGACTACTCATAATTATGTTCCAACAGCGTCTCCTTCCGTTTACGCCACTCCTGCAGCAAGGAGAGTCTTTGGTATCTGTACTTGTTATCAACTGAGTTTTTACATCTTTGTCCCAGTTTTTGATCGCGTAATTTAAAGCAAGATTCCAAGCTCCAAATAGTGTTAGATCTGACTCTTTTTCTTTTGCGTCCACAGCTTCTGAATCCACTGATTCATTATTCCCTTGAAATAGAGGCTTACCATCTTTATAGCCTGCATATATGCAGGCTATAATTGTGACGCTAACAAAAATCAACGAAACATATTTTTTCTTTTTATTCATGTCAATCCTCCATAATAGCATCCTTTAATCCCATGTTATATTCACATACTTTTTTATTAGGCTTTGAATATAAATAGTTTCAACATTTTAATAAAAGCTTATTATTTCGATGTCTAGATGAAATCAATGAAAAAATAATCTACGCCCTTTGCATGAACTCACAGAAAGCGCTTACCATCCGGCTTTCTGTGATAGCAAAGGCTATTTCAGGCGCTGTTGTTTTGATCATAAAAGCATAGTGATCTTCACTTGCTATAACATACATGTTGTCAGGAATATTCTCTGCTTGCACTTGTTTATAGTACTTATACGTTTTGGCATATAGTTCACTATTTTCAATATGCGCTTTCCATTCTTCAGGCGTGTATGTCATACCTGCTGCCCCAATAAGGCCGGCACATGGAAGGGGAACATTTACTTTACTGATATCAGGTTTTGGGAGTATCTCTGTATAAGTCTTTTTAGATGATAGCGATTCAAAAAAATCTCTGAACATTGTCCAATAAGCATAGATACTGCTCTGAGGCGCCCTGTCCTGCATACTTTTTGCGACCCACTGCGGCATTGTAATAAGGGTTGGTACTTTACCCATAAGCATAATATCAGCATCTACACTTGAAAGCTCTTTATGTGCATTCCAAAATTCACCAGATCTTTGGGCCCCATATATTTCCATGAGCTTCTTGCTTCTGTCAAATATTTCTTCATATTCTTTTACCAAAGCATTTACAGCTTTGGGATCAGTTATAAACTCGTTAAGCATTCCTTCTGTGTTCATGCCAACAGATCCGGATACTACTGCGGCACACGAAGGTGCAATAAATAATGTTCTTTGTAATAGTCCATCCCTTAACTTGGGATAGTAATAAGGTTCTATCATGCCTGTAGAATAGACAGGAATCCATTTGGCTACGGCTTCTAAAAGTTCGTTTATGTCACGCCCTAAGTTATGGATGATCTTAACCTTATTGCCAGCTCTTAATACCTTGGTGAATGCTTTGGCCCACCTTGCAGCAAAAACCGGATCATTATAAAGCCACGCCATATCTTCATCCGAAAACAAAAGAAGTGTCATAGGCGCTTTATTACTTTTTAAAATGTGGTCAAAAAAATGCAAAACAGCTTCACCCTTACCGGACGGGCCATAATAATATCTTTTGGTTTTAGACAAAACCAGTTCTTCATCTTTGTCTAAAACGATTCTTGCAGATTCTGTTCCAAAGCTGTCTAAAAGTCCTGGTATTCCGTTTCTTATAGTATTTCCATTACCTAAAAACCAGTTCTTTATAAGATATACTGCCCTTTGCTCATCCTGGGGCCACTTTGAAATATTCAGCTCTTTGCACATGGCATCCTGCTGATATCCAATGCTTATATGTGAGGCAAAATAAGCGCTCATATCATCAAGAAATCCTGGATTTCTGGGAAGGTTCCTGGATCCATTTCTAAGACGACTTATATGAGAAGAGTCCACATGACATGCGGCTCCTAAAATATTGGCTCTTGTACCTGTAAGATTCATGATATAATCGAGCTTTTGAGCGAACATAATATACCTCCGTAAACTACTTGCATCTTAAGCTAAGGAAGTTTATGGGTTAGTTATTACAAAACATCACCACAAATATATAACGCTTAATCAGTCTTCATCTCACAAAGAATCCTTCATATCTACATTAGCATAGCGACTATTAAGAATCTATAGAATTGTCGGAATTTTGGCACGAATAATGCCAGAATTTTGTCAGTGTCAAATCATCTTTTTGTGTGCATTATTAAGGTTTATGTACCGAGATACAGATAGATTCCCTATGTTATACCTAGGATAGTTTTCATGACAAGGAGGCCGTCTATGAAATATTTAAATCACTTTTTAAAACAGGCATCATCTTTATCATTATGCATTCCGGTCGCTGGGATGATGCTCTCTTCTTTCAATGTCTGTGCTGCAGGCTCTTATGATACCCTGGGCGAAAAATTTTACGATAATGGCGATGTTATATATGAAAACAGCAGCATTGCCGGTGTATCAAGTGGACCTTCTGAGGATGTCGTATTTGAAATAGAAGAAACAACTTTGATCACCGGAATCTGGACTTATCACTGGTATCCTGATGATGTTGATGAGTGGGAATATGCTTACGTCTGGATAGAATCAGAAGAAGGAGACGAATATGGTCCATGGTCTGTCCAGGCTGAACAAGGCCAGGGAGGCAAAGAAAATGTAAACTGGTATGCATTCCCCAATGTTACACTCGAACCGGGAACCTATTATCTTTATGACTCTAACGCTTCTACCTGGTCATATGCCTACGACACAGATAATAAAGGAATGTGCATGATAAGAGGAACTGTCGTTGATGGCAGCTCTTCATCCAAGACGTCTAAAAGCGGTAATCTTCTGACCAATCCCAGCTTTGAAGATGGACTTGATGGCTGGGAAGATCCTGATGGAATATGGAATAATTATCCTGATACGACAGGGCATGACGCTACTGACGGAGACCATTTTGCCTGGCCTTCTGATGGTGCATCAGAAGATACTTACATATATCAGGATGTCTATGTAGATTCAGATGCTGAAGGGCAGACGGCAGTACTTAGTGCAATGCTTTCAACTTTTGATCAGGATCCTACTGATCTTGCCCGCCTTGAGCTTATATTCCTGAATTCCAAAGGTAAAGTCATCGACTCATATTCTAAAGAGCAACGGGCTATTGAATGGGCAAAGTTCACCATAAGTGCTGAAGTTCCCGATGGAACAACCACTATAAGAGTTATGCTTCACGGCATAAGATATAACGGAAGTCTTATAGATTCATATTTTGATGATGTAAGTCTTACCTTATCAGGTGATGCTGTATCATCCACTAAAAATAGCAAGTCCGATGATGATTCAAACTATTATATGTTTAGCTACTACACCTTTACTGTCCCCTCCTATTGGGGCGAGCCTGAATATGACTCAGATGGTACAGTTTATTTCTACGGCGAAGATGAATATGATCTTCCTCTTATTATGCTGACTTATGAACCAATCGAAAATTACTTCGATTCTGGCGAAGTAAACGGACTTACAGATGAAGAAGCTATAGAAATACTGGAATCTTTCAAGGATACGCTTGAAGAAGATTCTTACTATATATCAGAAACAGAAGAAATAACAATTGCAGGATACCCTGCAATAATATATACCGCAACAGTATCATTATTTGGTGACAATGATATACGAATAGCTCATTTCATGGATTCTGATTACTTCTATGAACTGTTGCTTATTGAATATGAGGATTCTGATACATCATATCTTGAAGATCTGGACTATATAGTATCAACCTTTGAATAATAGGAAGTATATATCTTTTTCTTAAAATATATACGGTAAGCTATCCCATATACCGATATATAAATAGAGTGTCCCCACGAGCTCAAGTTGTGTCAAGGAGCGTTTTATCGACAAGGAGGCCATCTATGATTTCTATCAAAAAGCTTATTAGTGTCACTGTATCAGCTTCTCTTTGCATGGGCATCATGCTGCTGCCCATCACTTCTATTCCGGCATCAGCCAAAGGTTCCGGCTCTATTCAGGTAAATAAATCTTCCCAGACAGAAGATGACAATGTTGAAACCTTCGGAAGCTATACCTTCACTCTTCCTGAATCCTTCGATGATTGTGAGAAGGAAGGTGATCCCGATGATGAAGCTGTGTACTATTATCTGGGTGACTATGATGATGTCCCCGCTCTCATGATCCTGAAGGAATCGCTTCTGGATTATGTTACTTCCAGCGAACTTAAAACTCTGACTGAAGATGATGAATATGAGATACTTGGTTACTTCAAAGAGGGTGTGCTTGAAGGTGAAGACTTCACTAATGTATCTGAGACCAGTAAGACCAAGATTGCAGGTAACCCTGCTATCACTTTCAGCTTCACAGGTGAGCTTTATGGCGAAAACGATGTCAGGATCACTGTCTTCATAGACAAGGAGGAAGTTAACATATACTGCCTGATGCTGCTTGAAGAAGCCGGTGCCAAAAAGTCTTATGTCAAAGACATGGAAAAGATTGAAAAGAGTTTCAAAAAGTCCGGTGATTCAGATATTCCGGAAGACCTTGCAGCCGCTGTATATGAAGCATTGGAAGATGTATCATCTTACTCTGCCAGATCTGTATTTGAGCTGGTAGCAGATATTACAGACTCAGGCGAATCCGCTGACCTTACTCTTATCATGGATCATGAGCTTGAAGCACTGCTTGGCAAAAACAAATCCTGCCACATGATCCTTACAGAGAGCATGTTCAGCGATGAACTTGGAATAAAAGAAGGCGATTATGTAACTGCAAACGAATTCTATATCCTTACTGATGGCAAGAGTACTTCCGCTTACTATAAAGAAGATGGTGAAGACTGGGAGACAGAAGATCTCGAATCAGACAGCGATGATCTTGAAGAGATAGAAGAATATATAGGAAGTGTATATGCTTTCGAATTCTTCGAAAAGCTGGCAGATGGCTCTATAGATTATGAAGTTGATCCGGAGCTTTCAGAAATAGATGAATCCTCGTTCTATGTTATGCAGATGGATCTTACAGGAGATGATCTTAAACTTGCTGTTGAAACACAATTTTTCCTCTCCGGTGTCTTCCTTGAAGATGAGATTGACTATGATGATATCACATCACATATGATAATCTACGTTGACAGTGAAACCTTCCTTCCATCTACTGTAGAGATAGATCTTGCAGGAGTTGGTGAACAGATTCTGTATGAAATGATCGGATTTGAAGAGGCAGATATAAGTAACTGCTCTCTTGTTACAGATTATATAGGTTTTGATGAGTTCGATGAGATCGAAGCTCCTGATATCTAATTATTTATGACCTCAATAAGTTCAAAAGATTGTACAATTCGGTCATCACAGGTGGCAAATGATACTTTGACACCTATTTTTATCTAATAGGAGGGCCATCTTATGAATAAAAAAACTTTCTATAAAGTCCTGACTCTTATTGCCTCATTTATCCTTGTTACCTCACTTGGAGGCGTCCATACGGCATATGCTACGAACGTTTCCACGATTGATATGGACATGCTGTATAACACCCTTATTGTAGGCGATATGTCATATGCAACAGCTCTCTACTATCAGGGCACAATTGATGCCTACATGGCAACTGATGCCGACGGTATCGAAATATATGTTCCGGATGATCCTAAAGGCGGAACAGGTACCGGTGTAGGAATCTACAGACAGGATAATCTTATAGCAGAAAATTACCAATACGGAGTATATACAATATATTATGGCGAGTTTGTTAACTTTAACAGACACGGCAATGGCTCTATCTTCAAGAGCTATAAGGATTCATCCTATACTTTTACAAGATCCTTCTACGGAATATGGGCAGACGATTATCCCAATGGGCAGGGTAATGAAAGCTCTACACGAGAAATGTTCGGTGAGTACAAAAGTGTTTCAGAAAGATCAGGAATGTATATAAAATATGCGTTTACCGGTATAGATAATAATATGACATCTTATTTTGGAACTTCTGGCGGAAGGGAAGGAATCTCTACAAATTCTTACGCCTATGTCAATGGATATGCTGAGGGTACCGTATCCTGGACTGTACAAGATGCCGGGAAGCCTTTGGAATCCGGATCTTATCAGATGCTGGGAGGATATCTTGTAAATGACAGAACAGATGAGTATTTCGCCTCTTACAGCGCAAACGACTTTGATCCACAAACCATGGTTATCGCTGCATGGGCTGAACAGAATAATTACTATATTCCTGAAAGTAAAGTTGAACCCAGATCCTATGACTATAGCGATTTTATGGCACTGAAGTAACTGAGTGTATTATGCTGTAAGCTGGTTTTCTAGATCATTCATATTGAATCATATTATTAGATATATATGTTATTGCAACAAGGAGAGTCTGTTAATTACATCAGACTCTCCAACGCTTTTATCTATTCAATATAATGAGGTAGGTGTCAAAAAGCTTTCTAATTATAGAAAACTTAAGAATATATTTTATCAGAACCACCTGAGGGTGCTTCCTAAATTACTAAGCTTTACAGCTTGCATGCAGCATATCCAGATAATCCCTGTCCCAGAGCATAACGTTTAATTTGTCAGCCATCATAGCGGCAGGAGTTGTAAAGTACTGGTTGCATAGTACTGCTGCCACCATCCTGTCATAATAGTCCTTAGCTGCATATACTTCCTGAACAGCATGAACTCCAACATCCTTATCATAGCACTTACATTGAATGGCATATGTGATTCCGTTTCTTTCACATAAGATATCAGCGCCAAAGTCTCCTGAACCTTTGGTTACTTCAACTTTTGAAAAGCCATTCATCTTCAGAAGATCAGCGCAGTAATATTCAAAGTCATGGCCTTCAAGCTCATCTACAAGCGGTGGCTTTGGAACCTTAAACTTTTTTAGTATCAATACTAATACTACTACGCATATTAATGATACAAGAAGTATAATATACACTTTTTGATCCGGTGTTAATACAATATTCCCCATAACTAACCTCATGCCTTAGCGTGTTAAAAACGCCCCTGATCACAAGACCAGGGGCGAAAATATTTAAGATCTATTAAGCCATAGAAGGAAACTACTTATTAGAGCTGAGGACCTGCAGATACAAGTGCCTTACCAGCTTCATTTCCTGTGTACTTAACGAAGTTCTTCTGGAATCTTGATGCAAGATCCTTAGCCTTCTCTTCCCATTCAGAAGCGTTAGCATATGTATCTCTAGGATCAAGGATTGCAGGATCAACTCCAGGAAGCTCTGTAGGAACTTCGAAATCGAAGAATGGAATCTTCTTAGTAGGAGCCTTAAGAACATCACCATTAAGGATTGCATCGATGATACCACGTGTATCCTTAATAGAGATTCTCTTACCTGTGCCGTTCCAACCTGTGTTTACAAGGTAAGCCTTAGCACCGGACTTCTCCATCTTCTTAACGAGCTCTTCAGCATACTTTGTAGGATGAAGCTCAAGGAATGCCTGACCGAAGCAAGCTGAGAATGTAGGAGTAGGCTCTGTGATACCTCTCTCTGTACCAGCAAGCTTAGCTGTGAAACCGGACAGGAAGTAGTACTTAGTCTGCTCAGGTGTAAGGATTGATACTGGAGGAAGTACTCCGAAAGCATCAGCTGAAAGGAAGATTACGTTATCAGCATCAGGACCTGAAGAGATCTTGTTAACCTTCTGTGCGATCTTATCGATGAACTCGATAGGATATGATACACGAGTATTCTCTGTTACGGACTTGTCATCGAAATCGATCTTGCCGTCAGCAGCTACTGTTACGTTCTCAAGGAGAGCGTTTCTCTTGATAGCATTGTAGATATCAGGCTCAGACTCTTTGTCAAGGCCGATAACCTTAGCATAGCATCCACCCTCAAGGTTGAATACGCCGTTGTCATCCCAGCCGTGCTCGTCATCACCGATGAGAAGTCTCTTAGGATCTGTTGAAAGTGTTGTCTTACCTGTTCCTGAAAGACCGAAGAAGATAGCTGTGTGCTTACCTTCCATATCTGTGTTAGCTGA
>JAEEGI010005449.1_pt1 | contig 29299 bp, 16 predicted proteins | sample 8958751 | NCBI WGS metagenome assembly JAEEGI01 (sample SAMN16246545, study PRJNA631951) | gut metagenome | biome: gut microbiome; feature: rumen; material: KS-attached | host: Bos | place: Iran: Karaj | collected 2018-10 | reverse complement strand
GGCAGCGTCCTTCGGGTTGTCGGCGTTAGTGCGGACACCCATCTTACGGTATTTGTCGACATAGCCCATGAACTCTTGATAAAGCGGATCTTTCTCGATTTCCGGGATGATAAGAGGCATCTCCACATCATAGACAGCTCCCAGAGTGCCATTCAACGATATGATGTCACCTTCTTTGAAGGTCTTGCCACCAATCTTGACTTCTTTCTTGTCGAGGTCGATATGGACATCAGAGCAGCCCACAATGCAGGACTTGCCCCAACCACGGGCCACGAGGGCGGCGTGTGAGGTCATGCCGCCACGAGCGGTCAAAATGCCGTTGGCAGCTCTCATGCCTTCCACGTCCTCGGGGTTGGTTTCCTCACGGACGAGGATGTTGGCCACCTTCTTGGACTTGTATTCCATGGCCTGTTTGCTTGTGAGGGCGATTCTATCCACAGAGCCACCAGGGCCAGCAGGAAGACCTTTAGCAAGGGCTTTGTGCTGTTTCTCAACATTGGTGTCCAAGATGGGGAGAATGAGTTCGATGATCTTGTCGGCGGGAACGCGCAGGACGGCTTCTTTCTCGTCGATCCAGTTGTCGTGGTGCATATCGAGGGCCATCTTGACGGCAGCACGACCCGTGCGCTTGCCAACACGGCATTGAAGCATGTAGAGCGTGCCTTCCTGGATGGTGAACTCGATGTCGAGCATATCCTTATAGTGGTCTTCAAGGATGTTGCGGATGGCAAACAGTTCCTTATAGGTCTCAGGCATCAGCTCTTCCATCGACTTGAGGTGAGCATTTTGGTCGTTCTTGGTGTCGTTGTTCAACGGGTTGGGAGTACGGATACCAGCCACCACGTCTTCGCCTTGGGCATTGATGAGCCATTCACCATAGAACTTGTTGTCGCCAGTGGCAGGGTCACGGGTGAAAGCCACACCAGTAGCGGAACTATCGCCCATGTTGCCGAACACCATGGTCTGCACATTGACGGCAGTACCCCAATCGTCAGGAATACCCTCGATGCGACGGTAGGAAACGGCTTTCTTGCCATCCCAGCTCTTGAACACGGCCTTGATGCCACCTTCCAACTGAGCTTCGGCATCATCCGGGAACTCGGTACCCAACACTTTCTTGATGCGAACCTTGAAGTCCTCAGCCAGTTGTTTAAGATCTTCAGCTTGCAAATCGGTGTCAGATTTGTATCCTTTTTGCTCCTTGTAAGCATCCAGCATGTCATCCAACTGTTTGCGGATGCCCTTACCGTCGGCGGGTTCGATGCCTTCGGCCTTCTCCATGACGACGTCGGCGTACATCATGATGAGGCGGCGGTATGAATCATATACGAAGCGCTCGTTTTTGGTCTTGTTGATCAAGCCAGGGATGGTCTTGGAGCAGAGACCGATATTCAGTACGGTGTCCATCATGCCGGGCATTGACTTGCGCGCGCCTGAACGGCAGCTGACGAGCAGCGGGTTCTCGGGGTCGCCGTATTTCATACCCATGAGGTTCTCCATGTTCTTCATGCCAGCGTGGACCTCGTCCATCAGGCCAGCGGGGAGTTGGCAATTGTTTTGGTAATAGGCTGTGCAGCATTCCGTGGTGATGGTCAAGCCGGCAGGTACAGGCAGCTTGAGCAAGCACATTTCGGCGAGGTTAGCGCCCTTGCCGCCCAGCTCGTTCTTCATCGAAGCATTTCCTTCAGCGGTCTTTCCGCCAAAGGTGTAAACGTACTTTGTCATTGTTTTAATTGATTATTAGTGATTTAACTGATATTCTTTCGTTCAAAAAATGAAGTTGCAAAGGTATGGATTTGGTGGAAATTATGCAATAATGAGATTGGATTTTTTTTGAATAATATAAAAAAGCCTCGAAGCATGTTCTCCGAGGCTTTTTATTTCGGCTTTTTATGGTTTTATTCCTTCACAAATTTCAAGGTGCCAACTACACTTGTTGACTTCACAGTGACGAAGTACATACCATCATTCAACCCTTTAAGGCTGAGTGTAGTCATGCCTTTGGATTCGGTCTGGTAGACTTGTTGTCCCAAGCAGTTGAATACCTTAATCTCGCAGTCTTCCTCGGGAAGGTTGAGGCTGAACTGGCCGTGGTTCGGGTTAGGATACATCGAAATCACATTCTCGCTGTCCTCTGTTAGGCCTACACTTCCTCCAAAGACAAGCTTGATGTTGCTACGGTAGTGGCTAACCTCCTTTGGACCGACAAAAGACCCAAGATCATACGGATTCAGGTTCCAAATATCGCTGCAATAGCTAAGGACCGTATTGGGTGTATCAGTGAATCTGAAATAACGGATGGCATAATCCTCGGAATTTTCGTCTACGGCAATCAACAGGTTGTCGGTGCCGTTGTAGGCGAATGGAGTGTCGAAGTCGATGGTAATCCACCCGTCATAGTTGGCAGGGATGGTCCAAGGACCCGTAAACACGATGTCATCTTCGGTAACTGGCTCGTAGTCAGAAGCGTCTTCAAATGTGCTCCTCGACACATTTTTCATATACACAACGATGTCGCTGGTGTGTTCGGTGTTGTAACTGTAAGCGAGGCGAAAGCTGACGGCCTTGATGACACCGGCATATTCGATTTCGCTGGCAAGGAAGATTTGTTCGGTGAACGAGTAATTGTAGAACGTATTGTATGGCACTACGTCGGTCATGCCATTGCCTTCACCGATGGTGATGGTCTGTGCATTAGCCAATAAAGCCATGGCTAAGGATACGATAAGTAAGAGTTTTTTCATATTCGAATTGGGTTTTCTGAATTGGCATGTTGCAAAGGTACGCAAAACTTTCAATACTTTTCCAAATCTTTAAAAAAATGCCCCGAGACACAATCCCGATGCACATAACATAGAGGAAAATTATCCCCTTATTCCTTCACAAACTTCAAAGTGCACACAGCCTTCTCAGATTTCACCGTAACGAAGTACATGCCGCTTTCCAGTCTTTCTAAATCCATTTGGGTCATGCCCTTGGCTTGTTGGCTGAATACCTGCTGTCCCAAGCAGTTGAATACCACAATGTCGCAATCTGCCTCTGGCAGGTTGATGGTAAACCGTCCCATATTTGGATTGGGATAGATGGCCAAATTATGCAATGTGTTTTCTTCGGTAGCTTCGAGGTTCATGGAAAACGTTTGCGGCCAGGCGTCGCAGCCAGTGACGATGAGTTTCAGTTCGGCGACGTAGTCCATCGGGTCATTAATCGCTACAACGGCCATGCCAGTCTCGTCAGTGTAGCCCAAACCAATCATTTCGCCGTCATGGAAGAGGGCGCAGCGGAAGTTCTTCAGACCTTCGCCATTGGCGTCAACTACTTGTACTTCCATCTCTGTCATGCCTTCTACGATTTCCACTGGGTATTGTACCTCAGGCGTGAAGGGCTCGTCGTGCCATGGACTGCAGGCCACATCACCCATCATGTTGAGGTCGTAGAAGTTCCAACGCAGGGCGCCTTCTTCCCATTGCCCGGGAGCGTTCACCCACGGCGCAGTTTGAATCTTACCTTCTCTCAAAGCCATGCCGCCGTAGGGGATGCGGTCGTTATAGTAGGCGTCTTCCGTCTCACGGGCGAGGTGGATAGCCGGACCCTCAGTCTGGCCTTCGTTGAACCAGCCGTAGCGCGAATTGCCAAAGGTGGCCACGGCGAAGTTGCTGATTTTGGTCATGCGCTCAAGGATGCAGTCGCTGCTGAAGTCGCCGCAGATGCAGCCCGAGGTGTGGAAGAAGGTGTAGTTGTGGTCGACACCATTCACTCCGCTGAATCTGTTGTCGGTGATGTCACTGGTGTTCCACCCCGCCACATAGCCAGTGTTGGCGTGTCCGTCGTGGTGAACGTACTGTGTGCCTTGGTTGATGGCATTGCGGAGCAGCGTGCCGCTCCAATTGCCTTCCTCCTCATAGAGGCGGGTGAAGTTATAATCTTCGGGAATGCAAGTGGTAGTATAGCCATTGTCGTCGTGCGTGCCGATGAGCAACTCGAGATATTGGCTGCCGTTGCTCACGGGATTGTCGTAGAGGTGCTCGCCAGCCATAATGACATCGCGGAACTCGCCAAGAACAGGGTCAGCCTGATAGGTCATGGCCTTGTGGAGCATATTATTAAGTTCGTTAAAGTTGCTGAAGCACATGCGGCCGATACCCAACTCGGGCAGCAGGTCGTCTTCACCAATCTCGCCCCAGCGGTTGTCGCCGTCGTCGTTCCAGTCACCGTCCAAGGCGGCATAATAAAGGTCGGCTGGGATGTCGTAATCCTCGTAGCCGCTGCCACTTTGGGCATAGCAGTATAAACCACGATAAGGGATGTAGGGCACGTCGCCAGCCAGGTTGACCATAGTAATGCCGTTTTCCTCGTATTCTTGAATGATATAGTTGCGCAGTTTTTCTTGGTTGTCGCGGCCTTCCATGGTCTCGGTGATGGTGGAAAGATTGACCACGCTAACACGCAGACCACGTGCTTGATAGAAGTCGACATATTCGTCAAAGGCATCAATATAAGGCTGAGTGGTGACCACAAGCAGGTCGTAGCCACCCACGGCGCGACCTCTGTCGTTGTAAGTCTGTAGCATCTCAGGGTTTTGGGCGAGGCGCATGGCACGCCCGGCATTGTCGCCATTGAGCCACAGCTTGCGGCTTTGGTCGACCTTTGAGGCAGCCGTCGTGATTCTGACCTTGGCCTTGGTGGCATAGCGCACTTCACCGGTGCCAGGCACATACTGCACGGGGGTAAAGGCCGAAAAGGCAAAACCGATGCCGTTCATGTAGTGCGTGCTGAGGTTGCCGTAGGCTTGGGCGGGGTAGACGCTCTTTGAGGCATACAGGGCCTCGTCCTTCTCAAACTTACGGCGCACGGGGTCGGAGTAGGTGAGGGCCGACTGGTAAGGATAGAGGTTGTGGTTGCCTTCCATCGTCTGGAAATCGGAGAGTTCCACTTCGATGCTGACGGCTTCCGTGCCTTGGGGCAGCATGAGGCTGACGCTCTGCCAGGGCAGCGACGGCTGTCCCGCGAGGGCGCTCTGCATGCAGTCAGTGAATTGGATTTGTTCGTAGCCTTGGATTTGGCTCACGTTCGGTTGACCGAAATAGTAGGTCTTCTCGATGGTCTGCGCCGAAGCGAACAGGCTGACCATCAAGGCTAAAAGGATTAGGTTAGTTCTTTTCATTGTATTTACTTGTTTGCTTTATTCTGGGTGCAAAAATACAATTAATTCTAACACGGAGCTATTATTACTCCATCACGACTTTCTTCACCTCAACGCCATTAGCATTACTCATTCTGACGAAATACACACCCGCTGCATCCAAATGAAGCTGCTGCAAACCGTTCACTTCGTTGAGATGGAGAACTTTCTGTCCCATCAAGTTGAACACGCTGACCTGTGAGGGTTGACGCAACTCAAGGGTAAAGTCACCATTTGAAGGGTTGGGGTAAAGCGTGAAAGTCCCTGAGCTCGTCGAAGGGCCGTCTTCATTGACATCCAAAACGACCTCCATAGGCGGCAGCACGATAAAATCGACCCAGACGCAATCTTGTCCGCCCGTGGCACCACCGTCTTTTATATAGTCCCATGTGAGGGTATGGCTGCCCTGGGGAATCATGTAACTGACCAAAGTCCAGCCTGTCTCGCCTGCCCAACGACCCATGCGCTCGTCGTCGACGTAGAAGTTGAGGAAGTCGTAGCCGGCTTCGGTGGAGGTCCTCACATAGAAACTGATTTCGTTGTCGCAGGCAAAGTCGTAGTCGAGGCTCATCACGGCCTCGCAGCTGTGACCCATCGGTGTGGTGTGGGCGCAGTATGAGCCTTCAAAGACACCGTTGGAGACGATTTCCCAGCCACCTTCGCCATCAAACTGCCAGTCGAATTGGCTGAAATCGCCCGCTTCAAAGTCTTCTATCTCACTGTTCACATTGACGAAATACGAGTCGTAATCGACATAATTCCCTGAATAGGTGGCCAAAATGAGTTCAAAAGCTGTGGCTGTCCTGGCATCGGCGATGCTCATGGTGAAATCAACGGTGAAAGTCTCGTCGACAGCCAAATTGCCTACATTGAAATGGTTTTGGTCAAAGACGATTTCAGGCGCTGAACAAAACACGCTAAAGACGGTATTAGGTGCAAGGCTGTGGCCTGTGTTCTTGCCCGTGAAGTGCAGCATGAGGGTCTCGCCTGTGTCGGCATGGCCGTTTCCGTTGCCTGCAACTTCTTCCAAGACGGTGGCGATAGGTCCAAAGTCGGGGGCGTTGATGGGAATCTCGAACTGGCTCACCCAGGTCTCCTGGCCGTTGGTGCAGGTCAAAGTGAAGGTGACAACGGTTTGGTCGGGAACAATATCGCTGACGGTGAAGGCAAAGGCATTGTCGAGGCTAACGGTAGCATAGGAGTCTACGGTTCCAACCGTAGCAGAACCTTGCGTAACAGTGATATACGGTGCGTCGCAACTCAAGGTGGCGTTGACGCTGTTGGCTGTAAGGTTACCAACATTGCGGAAGCCAACATTAAGACTCTGGCTTTCATTGAAGTCCACCTGGCCGTCAGGGTCGTTGAGGGTGTAGCTGTCGAAAAGAACATGGGCGCAGTTGGGGTTGTCGAAACCGATTTCAATGTGCTGTGGCCAGCCGTTCATGCCTGTGACATAAAGGTCGAGTACATCGTTGTTGTTGACGGCAGCAAAGCGCAGTTCAGCCTCGCCGTTTTCATCGGTGGAGGTCATGGCAATCAGTTCTTCGCCTTTGAAAAGACGGCATTCGAAGTTGTAGACACCATGGCCGTTTTCATCCTTTACGGTGACGCGGATGCGGTTGGTACCCACAGGTAGGGTAGTGGCGCATTCGATTTCGGGTGTGAAAGGCTCGTCGAACCAAGCACTGAGGCCCACGTCGCCCAAGGCATTGAGAGCATAAAAGGTCCAGCGCAGCACTCCGATTTCGCCGTCCATTGTGATAAAAGGCGCAGTCTGTATCTTACACTCTTTCAAGGCCTCGCCGAGACCAGCCATACGTTCGTGGCAGTAGGCATCGATGAGTTCGCGGTGATAATGCGATGAGGGACCATCACCTGCCTGATTGTACCAACCATAGCGTGAGTTGCCGATGGCGGCCACGGCACCTGTCTGGTTCACGACCATGCGCTCCAAGATGCAGTCGTCGGCAAAGTCGCCGCAGATGCAGCCTTGACTCTTGAAGATGAAATAGTTGTGGTCGACGCCGTTGGCGCCATAAAATAGGCTCGGCGTGATGTCCCAGTTGCTCCAACCTGCCACGTAGCTTGTGTTGGCGTGGCCGAAGTGGTTCACATATTGGCAGCCGTCGTTGATGGCAGCGGCCAGTTCGCTCGGGTTCCATGAATGGTATGGCGTCTCGTACACGCGCACGAAGTCATAGTCTTCGGGATAGCCGTAAGTGGTGTAGCCATTGAAATTGACTTCACCGATGAGGCGTTCAAGGTCTTGGCTAGCGTACACGTCATCGCCGAGGTGCTCGCCTGCCAGAATGGGTCTGCGGAATTCGCCCAAAACGGGTGAGGTCAGGTAACTGAAGGTCTTGGAGAGGATAATTCCCAACTGGTTGGCGTTGTTGAATGGCAGGCGGGCAATGGACAGCTCGGGCAGGAGGTCGTCCTCGCCAATTTCGCCCCATTTGTTGTCGTTGTCGTCGTTGAGGGTGCCGTCCAAGCAAGCGTAATAGCTGTCGGAAGGCACATGGTCATCATAACCTTCTTGGGCATGGCACCAGAGGCTGCGATAGGGGACCAAATCGACATCGCCGCCGAGGAGCACCATCGAGATGCCGTTGTTTTCGTATTCTTGGATGATGTAGTTACGGATTTTTTCCTTGTTATCGCGACCTTGTGCTGCAGAATAAATGTCCTGCAAGGCAACCACTCTTACGCGGATGCCACGACCAGCATAAAGCGCCACATACTCGGCAAAGCTTTCCAGATAATTTTCGGGCGTGATGAGCAGCATCTCATAACTCGGCATGGTGCCGTCGCGGCGGGCATAACTATCGAGCATCTCGGCATTTTGCGCCAAGCGGCTGATACTGTTTCTCGTCTCAGGACGGAGCCAAAGTTTACGGCTGTGGTCGGCACGAGTGGCCTGATATTCCACTGTGACCATCACGGTCTGGGCATAGCTAACCTGACCTGAGGCGGGTTTGTATTTCACAGGCGTAAAGCCACCGAAGGCAAAGGAGACGCCATTGAGCACCTGCGTGCTGACCGTGTTGAAGTCTTTATTGGGATAGGCTTCGTTGGAACGGTATAATGCCTCGTTTTTCTCAAAAGCCATCGGGCTGTCATCCGAAATGGGGCGCGACCTTTGCGCAGGGATGAGGTTATATTGGCCTTCCAGTTCCACAAAGTCGCTCAAAACCACATGGATGGCGGTGGCTTCGGTGTTGGGCGGCAACATTAGGCTGATGCTCTGCCAAGGTAGTTGTGGCTCGCCAACCGTTCCGTTTTGAACGGATTGCTCAAACGAAAGCGTTTGGTATTCAACGACTTGTTGAACGGTAGGCTTACTGAAATGATAAGTGTGTGTGATGTTTTGCGCCGAGACTATGATGCCAGCGGCAAGCAATAATAAGGTTAAAGCAAGTTTTTTCATATAGATTTTAATATTGAGTCGCAAAAGTAAGTAGAAATTCGGAAAAAGGGGAGGGCTTTGCCTTAAAATCTCATTCTTTAGGATTGCCCAACACATCATGCACTTCCCAAGATTGCGCTTTCATTTTGCAGGTGGTCGTGCGGCGGATGTCAGAAACGGAGGACCCAAACAATACTTCATAGGTGCCTGCAGCGGTCTCCCAAGCCGAATGATCCTCGTTGAAGGAAGCCAGTTCGTAGGCACTGACCTTCATCGTCAAGGTCTCGGACTCGCCTGGTGCCAATAGTTTGGTTTTGGCAAAGGACTTCAGCTCGCGAGAAGGTTTCTTAAGGCCTCCTGATGGAGCAGAAACATAAAGTTCAACCACTTCGCGACCTGCCACCTTACCCGTGTTAGTCACGGTGAGGGTAGCAGTGAATCCATCCTTGTCGGCTTTCACTTTGGGTTTTGAATAGGCAAAGGTGGTGTAACTCAAGCCGTAGCCGAAGGGGTAGGAGACCTCCACATTGCTGGTCTGGAAATAGCGATAACCCACCCAGATGCCTTCGACATAGTCGGTGTAGTCGACATTTGGGCGTTCGCCTTTTCTGCCTTTGGTCATGTCCCAATAATAGGGGAAGTTTTGGGATGACGGCATGTCCATATAGTTGATGGGGAAGGTCATGGGAAGTTTGCCTGAAGGATTTACTTTGCCCCTCAAAATGTCGGCCACGGCATGGGCGCCTTCTTGTCCAGGTGCCCAAGGCAACACGATGGCATCGACCAGATGTTTCCAAGATGCGGTCTCAATGACGCCGACGATGTTGAGCACCACGACGACTTTCTTTCCCGCTTTATGATAGCTCATGCTGATGTTTTGAAGCAGCTCGCGTTCGATGGAGGTAAGTTCGAAGTCATCTTTTACGGCACGGTCGGCTCCTTCGCCGGCGATTCTTCCCAAGACCACTACGGCCACATCGTTGTCTTGGGCCTGACGTTCAATGGCTTTCAAAAAAACTATTGGCTCGGGGCGGTGCCGTTTGTCGATGGCACTGCCTTCCATCTTTTCGGTTGCTGACTGTGTTGCATAGCACGTGCGGTAAAATTCGGCCAGGTTCTCATCCAAGGTAAAGCCCGCTTCGGTCATGGCTTCCTGCATATTGACGATGTGTTTCGTGTTGACCTCGCCCGAACCTGTTCCAATGCCAAAGAAGTCAACAGAGGTGATGCCATAGAGTGCAACTTTTTCGCTGCCTTTCAGCGGCAAAGTGTTGCATTCATTGCGCAGCAGAATGATGGATTCCTCGGCAGCTTTACGTGCCACAGCAGCATGGGCTTTCAAATCGGGCTTGTTGGAGAATTTGTAGCCTTTGAAATGCGGGGTCTTGACAATGTATTGTAGCATCCGACGCACATTGCGGTCAAGCTCCTCTTGGCTGATGGTGCCCTCTTTGACGGCAGCCAAAAGGCGGTCAATCTCTACTTGTCGGCCAGGTTCCATCAAGTCGTTGCCCGCTTTTGCGGATTTCACCGTTCCGTCTTTGACACCCCAGTCGGTCATCACGATGCCGTCGAAGCCCCACTCGTCGCGGAGGACAGTGGTCAACAGGCCGTGTTTCTGTTGGGTGTATTCGCCGTTAAGCTTGTTGTACGATGACATCACCGTCCAAGGTTTCCCTTCCTTGATGGCAATCTCGAAATTTTTAAGATAGAGTTCCCTCAATGCACGGTTGCTTACGCGCGCATCGTTTTCCAAGCGGTTAATCTCTTGGTTGTTGGCCGCGAAATGTTTGACCGATGTGCCTACACCGTTTTTCTGTATGCCGCGAACGTATGCCGCAGCCATCTTGCCCGAGAGCAGCGGGTCTTCGGAATAATACTCGAAGTTGCGCCCGCAGAGCGGGTTGCGGTGGAGGTTCATACCTGGGGCGAGGAGCACATCGACTCCATATTCCAGCACTTCATTGCCCATGGCAGTGGTTACGGTTTCAACGAGTTCAGGGTCCCATGAGCTGGCAAGGAGCGTGCTGGTGGGGAAACCCGTGCAATAGAAGGTTTGGTCAGTGCCTTCGCGCTTAGGCTGGATGCGGAGACCGGCAGGGCCGTCTGCAAGCACCGTCATAGGAATACCGAGGCGCTCGATTTCACGGGTATAGCCTGCGGCACCAGGCACCAATGACCCAGGTCCGCCAACCAATAGAGAGACTTTTTCTTCTGTGGTCATCGCGGCGATGACCTCATTGATGTTGTCCTCACGGAGGACTGGGATGCTCTTTTGTGCAAAGCTATTTAGACAGCATGCAAGGCACAGCAAAGCAATGAAACTCGATGTCTTCATAGGTATATTTAGTCTACGATTAACTTGGTAATCTCAACATTATTTCCGCTCTGGATTCTAACAAAATACAGTCCTTTAGGAGCCTCGCTCAGGTCAATTTGTTGGTTGCCTGCGGCCTTTTCCAAATGCCTCACAACTTGACCTAAGGCATTGAAAACGGTAACATTGCTTTCTTCAGCAAGTTCGATGTTGAAGCTGCCGTTGGTTGGGTTGGGATAGATGTCGTTGGCCTTTTGCTTCACCACCTCTTCAACTTTGGTGATATAGCAAGAACGTGGGAAGGTGATGTCATCAATCCATGCGCAATCACTGCCCGATTGTCCGCTCAGGTTCTTGTCGTAAATCCATTCGAAAACATGGCTGCCGGATTCGAATCCGAAGCTCGCATAAGTCCAGTCGTTTTCGCCTGACCACCAGTCTTTTTTCACGCCGTCTATGAAGAAAGCAAACCAGTCTTTGCGGTTTTGCGTGGAAGTCTTAAACCAGAAGCTGATTTCGCTATCAATATAAATGTCGGCATAAATTAGCAAGTAGGAGACCTCATTGTCGGCAATTTCGCCGGAACGGGCGCTGTAGTTGCCGCTATGGGCATCGTCGTCAGTAATGAACCAATGTTGGTCGCCGGCATGTTCCCATTCAACATAGTTGAAGTCGCCGCTCTCAAAAGTCTCAGTTGCAATGCCAATGCCAAAGGAATAATCGTAATGTGTGGCATAGGCACCCGTATGGAGACAACAGTCGAGATGGTAAGTGGTACCACTGAGGATGTCGAGATTGGAATTGAAGTAGGCATCGATGGTGAAGTTGCCGTCTCTGTCGATGTCGCCAATCTGGAAAGAAGTTTCCTCAAAGTTCAGACCTTCTCCGACATAACTCAAAGTCAAATAGGTTTCTGGGGCCAAAGCGTGTCCGATGTTTCTGCCGTTGATGTGGATGACACCTCGCTCGCCTGGGTCGAGGTAACCGTTGCCATCGCCTTGGGCTTCTTCCAACCCAAATCCGACAAATTGCAGGTTGGGCGCCGAGGCGAGGAAGGATTTCTGCGTTGTATGTGTGATTTCGCCAACATATGTGGTGAAGTCCAAAGTGAAGATGGTCTGGTCAGGGATGTTGTCGGCAATATCAATCACCCCTAAACGATGGTTTTGCAAAGTATTGTTAGGGGCAAACTCGTCGATAGTGAAGTTGCTGTCGTGTGCTTGGATATATTCACTGTTTGAAGTCACTGAAGCGTGGACGTTGTACGCTGTTGCGTTGCCTTTGTTGTAAATGTCACCATCAACCCAAAGCAATTGTGAGCCACTCAGTGCTTCTCCTTCAAAGTTGATGATATCACCGTAAACGAATGGCTCATTGCCGTCAAATCCATTCACTTCAAAGATCTGTGGCCAGGCACTTTGACCGGTAACAATAAGTTTCATTTCACCAATTATATCCAAAGGTGTTTCGAAATTCAGCGTTGCATTGCCGTTTCCATCGGTGATGTCACGGGCAAGTAAGGTTTCGCCATCGAAGAGGCTGACACAGAAATTGCTTAAAGGCGTTCCATATTGGTTCACGTTGACGAAGGTGGATGTAGTACCCGTCTTTAGGCCTTGTTCATAGACCACATTGGGCGTGAACGGTTCCTCAAACCAAGGGGCCAAAGCAGCATCGCCCAACACGTTAAGACAGTAGATGTTCCAACGGAGGCAACCGTTTTCCTCGTCTCTTCCTTTTTCTTCAAAGGGAATCGCTACCCATGGCGCGGTGGCAATTTTGGCTTCGCGCAAGGCCATACCGATGGTGGAAATACGGTCGTTGCAATAGGCATCCACAAATTCACGGTGGATGTGGGCTGCCATACCGTCGCCCCATGGCACATACCAGCCGTAGCGTGAGTTGCCTGTGGTGGCCACAAATCCGGTTTTAACCGTGACCATTTTCTCCAAGATGCAACTTGCTGGGAAGTTTCCGCAAATGCAGCCGTGAGAGTGGAAAATCATATAGTTGTGGTTGATGCCGTCGTTGGCAGAGAAGTAGTTGTCGGTTATGGTAGAGCCATCCCAGCCGGCAACGTAGTCGGTATTGGCATGCCCGACATGGTGTACGTATTGTCCTCCTTTGCAAATGACTTTTTTGAAGTCGCCTGCGCTCCAATTGATGCGAGGCGTCGCATAGTAACGCTTGAAGTCATAGTCTTCGGGATAGCCATATGTGGTATAGTCGAAGTCGTTGTTCTCACCGATGAGACGTTCCATGTCATCGCTGCCATAGTAGCCGTCACCAAGATGCTCGGCACCAAGAATGGGGGAGGTGAACTCGCCCAGGACAGGGTTTTGCAAGTAGCTGAAGGTCTTGTGCATGATGTTCTCGAACTGGGTCTCGTTGTTGAAAGGCAGGCGCCCGATGCTCAGTTCAGGCAGCAGGTCGTCTTCGCCGACTTCACCCCAACGGTCGTCGTTGTCATCGTTAAGGGTGCCGTCGAGGCAGGCATAGTACATGTCGGAAGGTAGCTGGTCTTCATCGCCTTCCTGCGCCCAGCAATATAGGAAACGGAAAGGCACGATGCTGACATCACCGCCGAGGCTTACTATGGAAATGCCGTTTTCTTCGTATTCTTGGATGATGTAGTTGCGGATTTGTTCCGGCTCGTCGCGACCATCCATGGCGGCATATATCTCTTCCAAGGAGACGATGCGGGTACGGATGCCCTTGTCGTTGTAAAGGTTGAGGTATTCGCCAAAGCGGGGAATCCATTGCTCTGAGGTGATGACGAGCATGTCGTAACCGCCAATGGAGCGACCGCGCTTGCTGTATGTGCTCAACACATTTTCGTTTTGTGCCAAACGTTTGATGGAAGCCTCATTCTCGGGCGTGAGCCAAAGCTTGCGGCTGTGATCATCGCGGCTTATAGTGGTCTCGATGCTGACCTTCACGGTTTTGGCATAGCTGACCTTACCTGTGGCAGGCACATATTGCAATGGAGTGAAACCACTGAAAGCAAAGGCCACACCATTCAAGTATTGCGTATTGACACTGCCGAAGCTGCGTGTCGGATAGGTATTTCCTGAACGATAGAGAGACTCATTTTTAGCGAAAGGAATTTCTTCTTCGTTAGATACAGGGCGGGGCTGTTGATAGGGATAGAGGTTGAACGTGCCTTCAAGTTCTACAAAATCAGAGAAAGTCACCTCAATGGAGACTGCCTCCTGACCTTGAGGCAGCATTAGGCTGACACTCTGCCAGGGTAGGGTAGGCTCGCCTACAATTCCTCCAGGTACGCAGTCTTGGAGACCGATTTGTTGGTAGCCGTCGCGTTCGCTGACTACAGGTTGGCTGAAATGATAGGTTTTTTCGATAGTTTGGGCCTGTGCAACAAAGGTGGCGACCAAAAGTGTAAGGAAAAGTTGTAGTTTTTTCATTTTCAATGAGTAAATTTGGCTGCAAAAATAGAAAAAAAAGCCGTGTTCTTTTGTTTTTTTCCTACTTTTGCCCTTTAAAATTTCAAAATATGAAAAAAACAAGAGCTGCTGTAGTTGGATACGGCAATGTGGGTCGTTTCGCTCTCGAAGCATTGGAAGCCACCCCCGATTTCGAAGTGGCAGGCATCGTCCGCCGCAACGCTAACAAAACTATTGAACTCTCTAATTATGAAGTGGTTAAAGACATCAGGGAACTGAAAGACGTGGATGTGGCCATCTTGGCTTGCCCCACGCGTAGTTGTCCTGAGTACGCCAAACAAATCCTGCCCTTGGGCATTAATACGGTGGATTCCTTTGATATCCATACTTCCATCGTGGACTACCGCTGTGAGTTGATGCCGATTAATAAGGATACGAAAACGGTTAGCGTCATCGCCGCCGGTTGGGATCCGGGCTCGGATTCCATTGTCCGTACCTTGATGCAAAGTCTTGCGCCTAAAGGCTTGTCGTACACTAATTTTGGTCCTGGCATGTCTATGGGTCACAGCGTCTGCGTGCGCTCCAAGAAAGGCGTGAAGAACGCCCTTTCGGTGACTATTCCGTTGGGCGAAGGCATCCACCGGCGCATGGTGTATGTGGAGCTTGAAGAAGGTGCCACGCTCGAACAGGTGACTGCCGACATCAAGGCTGATCCGTATTTTGCCAACGACGAGACCCACGTGTTTGCTGTGGATAGCGTCGATGCCGTGCGTGATATGGGTCATGGCGTCAATTTGGTGCGCAAGGGTGTCTCGGGCAAGACTGCCAACCAACGCTTGGAGTTCAATATGAGCATCAACAATCCCGCCTTGACGGGTCAGGTGTTGGTCAATGTGGCTCGCGCCACGATGCGCCTGCAACCGGGATGCTACACGATGGTGGAGATTCCCGTCATTGACATGTTGCCTGGCGACCGCGAGGAATTGATTGGGCATTTGGTTTAGGTTTTTATGGTAGTGCTTCGCAAGAAATCTATTAAAAATTATAGAAAAATCATTTGAAAATCAGATGAATAGAAATAGGATTTTGAAAGATTTTAAAAGTAGATTTTGGAAAGATTTCTACACGAAGTGTATGCCATTCTTGCTTTTAGTGGTGGCGTTTTCCTGCACCAAAAAGCAAGACAAAGTAGAAGTGTTGCTCTCGCAGATGACCCTCGAGGAGAAATGCGGTCAGCTCACATGCCCCATAGGCTTCAACTTCTACGGCAAGGAAGGCGATTCGCTTTGGCTTGCCGACGACTTCATTGGGATGATGGACACAATGCCTCTCGGTTCCTGCTGGGCTGTGCTTCGTGCTGACCCTTGGTCAAGAAAGACGGTGGAAACAGGCCTGCATCCGCTTGGGTCAGCAAGGTTGCTGAATATGATGCAACGCCATGCGGTGGAGAACACACGCCTCGGCATACCGCTGTTGTTCTGTGAAGAAACACCTCACGGTCATATGGCGGTGGGTACGACCGTTTTTCCGACGGGTATCGGGCAAGCTAGTACGTGGAATCCCGAGTTGCTTGAACAGATGGGCGAGGTGATGGGAAATGAGGTTCGCCTTCAAGGCGCACAAATCGGCTATGGTCCTGTCCTCGACATCGCCCGTGACCCGCGCTGGTCAAGGGTGGAGGAGACTATGGGTGAGGATCCATATCTCTCGGGTGTGTTGGGTGCGGCAATTGTCAAAGGAATGCAAAAACATGTCTGTGCCACATTGAAGCATTTGGCCGCTTACGGCATTCCTCAAGGCGGTCACAATGCCGCCACAGCGGAAGTAGGACAGAATCGCTTGATGTCTGACTATCTACCATCTTTTGAAAAGGCGATTTGCGAAGGCGGTGCCAAAACCGTGATGACTTCTTATAACACCATCGACGGTGTGCCTTGTTCGGCCAATCGTTGGCTTTTGCAAGACATTCTTCGTAATTCATGGAACTTCAAAGGCGTGGTCTTTTCTGATTTGAATGCTGTGAATGCCATCTATGCCACGCAACATGTGGCCGCCGATCCTGCCGAAGCAGCTGCCATGGCCTTGAAAGCAGGTGTCGACATTGACTTGGGCGGTTACAACTATGGTGGTTTTCTGAAAGAAGCTTTGCAACGCGGTCTCGTCACCGAATCTGATATTGACCGTGCCGTACGACATGTCTTGAAACTGAAATACAATTTAGGCCTGTTTGACAATCCTTACGTTGAAGAGGCTTTGGCCGAGGCCGAAGTGGGCACGAAAGAAAATGCCCAGTTGGCCAAGCAAGTGGCTTTGGAATCGGCGGTGCTGCTGAAAAACGATGGCATTTTGCCCTTTGGCGATAATATTAAAAAGGTGGCCGTCATCGGGCCGAATGCAGACAATATGTACAACCAACTGGGCGACTACACCGCGCCCCAAGACTCCGACCGCATTGTGACCATGCTCGAAGGCATCCGTGAAGAGGGCAGGGCAGAAGTGACTTACGCCAAAGGTTGTGCTGTACGCGACGAAAATGATGCTGATATCGAAGAAGCGGTGAGAACGGCTCAAAAGGCCGATGTCGTTGTGCTTGTGGTAGGAGGCTCTTCCGCCCGCGATTTCAAGACAAGCTACGAAGACACAGGTGCTGCCATTGTCAATGAATCCATTTCCGACATGGACTGCGGTGAAGGCTACGACCGCTCTACATTAAAACTTTTAGGCAAGCAAGAGGAACTGATGCAGCGCATCTACGCGACGGGCAAGCCCGTTGTGACGGTATACATTCAAGGTCGTCCCCTCGATATGAATCTCGCAGTCGAAAAGTCGAATGCTTTGTTGACCCTATGGTATCCTGGGATGGAAGGGGGCTCTGCATTGGCCGACATCGTTTGGGGCGACTACAATCCTGCGGGCCGCCTGCCCATTTCGATTCCTCGTTCGGTGGGACAGATTCCTGTCTATTACTCCCAACCTGCCACTGGCGATTACGTTGAGGAATCTGCCAAACCACTTTATCCGTTTGGCTACGGCCTGAGTTATACCCAATTTGAATACAGCGATTTAAAGGTTGAACAAGTTAAGGCCATGTCATTGACTACGTCGAATGCAAAGCATTTCCAACGTGGGGCTGTTCGAAAGCAGGAATCTATGGCCGACACCCTCTGCAAAGTTACTTGCCTCGTGAAAAACATCGGTTCTTTCGACGGCGATGAAGTCGTTCAGCTTTATGTCCGTGACGAAGTTGCAAGTGTTGCTCCAGCCTCAAAACTGCTGAAAGGTTTCCATAGGCTTCATATTAATAAAGGTGAGACAAAAAAGGTGACATTCTACCTTACCAAACGCGATTTGGCGGTGTGTTTTGCTAATAAAGGCTGGCACATTGAGCCTGGAGAGTATACTTTTGTTGTGGGAGGAAATTCGGATAGTAACGACAAATTTTGCTCGTTTTCGGTGGAATAATCAATTTTTTTTCATTTCTTTGCCTCGCTAAACTTTAGGCCTTGAATTAAGATAATTAACTAGTATAAAATGAAGAAATTATTGTTTTTGATTTGTTTGTCAGCCATTATGGTGGCAAGCTTGAATGCCAAGGCACAGGAAATTACAATTACTTTGCAGCCAGGCTGGACGTGGATAAGCTATACAAATGCGGAGGCGATGAACATTGCCGACGCTTTGGGTGACTTTGTTCCTTTGGAAGGAGATGTTATCAAGTCCCAGAATGCTGCGGTGAGGTATCAAAACGGTATGTGGCGGGGAACATTTCAGCAGTTCATTCCGGGGAAGGGCTATCATTATTATTCCAATAGGACGGAAGATGTCAGTTTCGTCTTTGCTGGCACAACGGCACCAGTGGTGACAGTGACCACCTCGGAGCCTACTGACGTTACTGCCACAAGTGCAGTGGTCGGTGGTACGGTGGATGCGCCTGAAGGTAGCCGCATTTTTATGCGCGGCGTGTGCTGGGCCACTGATCCGAACCCGACCATTGATGATACTACCACCAATGAAGGCTCAGGTACGGGCGGTTTCAGCAGTACACTTGAAGGGCTATCGTCCAACACCGTCTATTATGTGCGTGCCTATGTGGTTTCCGAATTCGGCCTTGCCTATGGTGACGTGCTGTTTTTTGTTGCAACTGACGAAGCCCCCACGGGCGCCATCAATGGCAAGTTCACCATAAACGATAATGGTGACCAAGTGTATTTTGCCCAAGGCAACCTGCAATACATTGGCAGTGCCAGTGACCCTTACTGGAAATTTGCCGAGAACCAATGGGATTGTCTGGGAATCACGACAGGACAGAACAGCAGCAGCCAGAACATTGACCGAGACCTGTTCGGTTGGGGAACGAGCGGCTGGAATCCTGGCAATACCTGTTATTCTCCCTGGGATACATACACTACTTTTGGTTCATCCTATGGACCTGCAGGCGGAAATAGTTTGACTGGCACATATGCAAATTCTGATTGGGGTGTTTACAACCCCATCTCCAATGGAGGTGACCAGCCGAACCAATGGCGCACGCTGAGCAAAGACGAATGGGTGTATCTCTTCAACACCCGGACATCGGCCTCCAATATTCGTTTTGCCAAAGCCAATGTCAACGATGTGAATGGTGTGATTCTTCTTCCTGATCATTGGAACAGTAGCTATTATGAACTGAGTGAAACGAATGCAATAGCTGCAAGCTATTCCAGCAATACTATAACTGCTTCAGAATGGGAGTTTTTGGAATTGCTCGGTGCGGTTTTTTTGCCTGCGACCGGTAACCGTTTCGGGACTTCGGTCAATAATTTAGGCAATAAAGGCTACTATTGGTCGAGCTCATCTGTCAATGCGACTTATGCATACGGTGTTTTTATAGATGATGCGAACCTGAGCCCACAAGATGCTAGCCATCGCACCTATGGGCGTGGCGTGCGTTTGGTGTGTGTTGCAGAGTAATTTTCGGCAGATTAGCTCACTTTCACATTCACAATGCCTTTCCTGTCGCAGCGCACTACAATGCGCTTGTATTCGGTCTTTCCTTCGTAAACGCATTGGATGATGAAGGTGAGATGGTAGACTTTCTTGCCTTCGATGGGCTTGTATTCGTTGTCCTCCCAAGTTCCCGAAAGCGGGAAGCTCGGGTTGTCCATCTTGCGGGTGTATTCCGTGAGGTTGTAACGCAATATGTCGTTGATGCCTCTGAGCGGATAAGGGCTGGCTTTGGCTAATTCACTTGGCCAGAGTTGTACCTTTTTGCGGAAAAGCAGCACTTTCTCATCCTTGCCGCTTACCTCGGCGAAGAGCGGATTTCGGCTGCGCAGTTCCATTACCTCAGGGAGGATTTTGTCGCTATCGATGAAGTCGACGCTGTCCTTGCTCCAACCGATGTGACGCCCTTTGATGCGGAAGTCAGTGCGTGTGTCGAATACTTTGCTGCTGACACGTTTCGCAAAAATGAGCCGCAGCCAGTCTTTCAACCTGTCCTTAAACATATAACTGATTACCAATGCGATCAGGAAGGGTAAGGTGAAATTGCCGTAACGTTGTTGGAAGAAGAACGACGACAAGGTGGCGACCACCATAGCGGCACCAGCGGCAAGGCTGTACAGGATTTGCTCAACGAGGAAGGTGTTTTTCCTCTTGGTGGCGTTGAGGTAAAGGTCGCTCTCGGTGAATTTCTTGAGCAAACTGGCTCGGAACACGAAATCTTCGTTGCCTTTGGGGTCGTCGGGCTTCACGCAGAGATAGCCTTTTTGCTCCCTGTAATTCCTTTCGTTAAGCAACACTTCCTTGAAACTTGCCTCAAGTTGAGGGTATTCTTCAGGATGTTGTTGCCGGATGGTGTCGCGGAGACGGTATGTGTATTTTTCCAAAACGTTACTTAGGAACTCGTCACCGTAGGCAAAGACTTGCCTTGTCCTGTCAGTTGCCGTTTTGTCATCTAAGTTGTTGAACAGCCTACGAAAACGTTCCAATATCTTGCGACCATCAACAAGGAATTGATGGCACAAGTCCATTCTAAGGGATGCATCAGGTTGTTGGGAGGCGGAAAAACACTCGTCGCGGAAAGCACTTTTGGCAATGGCGCAATACATCTTGATGGAGTGGATGAGGTCTTGTGTGTCGTCAGGAGCAATATGCAAGTCGTTGAAGTTGGCAATGAGTGACTTGCTGGGAAGCAGTTCATCGTCGTTGGCCAACTGATGCAGTCCATACGAAGGTGTGATGAGTCTGACGCCCGACTTGAGGTCGCGGTAGAAGTCGTCCTTGCTGTACTTGGCCGCGTTGATGTCGAGACTGTTGGGCACAAAAATCCACGTGTTCATCACATAGTCACGGAATTTCGCCGGTTTAGTGGCTTGTTCTGTATTGAATCCCACCTTGAATTCCAAAGTGAACTTGTCGTGGATTTTTGTGCTTAAGTCTATCATGGTTAATCTTTTTCGTATTCGTCGTAAAGGTTGAACTGCTCGGGGTGCTTTCCCATGACTTTTCTGGAGCGGTAATAGTCCCAAATCTCAGCTAAATCCTTTTCGTAATCGCCTGAAGGATAGATGACTTTCTCAAGTGAGCAGAGTTTTTTCTTATAGTCGATGAAGCCAAGCGCAATGGGCAAATGTGCTCCTTCTGCAATGACGTAGAACCCTTTTTTCCAGTGTTTTACCTTCTTGCGTGTGCCTTCGGGACAGATGACCAGATGAGTGTTTTCGCATTGGCTAAACATCTCGACCATCTGTTCCACGAGGTGGTTTTGGCGGCCACGGTCGACGGGGATTGCACCGAGTTTCTTCAATGGCCGACTCAATATGCCGCCACAGTATTGGAAGAACTCGACTTTCATCATGGCCTTGAAATTGATGCCTTGGGCCCAATAAAAAGCCATACCGATGAAGAAATCCTTGATGGCGGTGTGAGGTGCCACGATGCAGACGGCATTGCCGAGGTCGGGATAGGAGTTGACCATTTTCCAACCTCCGAGCTTGAGCCTCGTTTTTCCTATGAATTTTTTAAACCCCATTTTCAAATGGAATAATGTAGAGACGCAAAATTTTGCGTCTCTACAATTTATTATTGATTACCAAATATTTGCACGTTCTTCTGGAGCGATATACATGCCATTTTCAGGCTGGATGTCGAATGCCTCATAGAAATGTGGCATCGAACCCAGTGCACGGTTGACGCGGGCTTCGGCAGGCGAGTGCACGTCGGTCTTCACTTGGCGTTCGAGGAATTTGTCGCGTGAGTTGTTGCGCCAGATGGTGCCGTAGCTGATGAAGAAGCGTTGGGCGGGCGTGAAGCCGTCGAGGCTTTGATTGGCCTTGGCTTCATCGGTCATCTGGTAGGCATCCCAAGCCACATTAAGACCGCCGAGGTCGGCAATGTTCTCGCCGAGGGTGAGTTGGCCGTTAATTTGGTTGCCTCTCACTTGGAATTCGTCGAAAAGTTTCACAAGCTGGGCTGTGCGCTCTGCAAACTTGGTGGCATCTTCCTCGGTCCACCAGTTGTTGAGGTTGCCCTTTTCATCGTACTTGCGGCCTTGGTCATCGAAGCCGTGAGTCATCTCGTGACCAATGACCACGCCGATGCCACCGTAGTTGACAGCGTCGTCAGCATCCATATTGAAGAAAGGAGGTTGCAGGATGGCGGCGGGGAACACAATTTCGTTTCTGTCAGGGCTGTAGTAGGCATTGACCGTTTGAGGTGTCATGAACCATTCTTGCTTGTCAACGGGCTTGCCGATTTTGGCCATTTCTCTTTCGGTCTCGAAGCGGATGGAACGGTGCATGTTCTGGAAGTACGACTCAGGTGTGACTTCGTAGTTGCTGTAATCTTTCCACTTGTCGGGATAGCCGATTTTCACAGTGAAACAGTCGAGCTTGTGCAAGGCTTTGGCTTTGGTCTCATCGCTCATCCAATCGAGATTCTTGATGCGCTCTCCAAGAGCCACGCGCAAGTTTCCAACGAGGTTCAGCATGCGTTCTTTGGCTTCTGCAGGGAAGTGTTTTTCGACATAGAGATGACCGATAGCCTCACCCAGGCAACCCGAGGTGGCGTTTAGGATGCGGCGCCAGCGGGGCTGCTGCACTTCCTGTCCATAGAGGTAGTTGCCGTAGAAACTAAAGTTCTCGGCGTCGAGGTCGCTACATAGCATGGAGGCACTGCCGTGGATGACTTTCCATCTCAAGTAGTCCTTAATGGTGTTCAAGTCGGTGCTAAAGATAATCTTGTTAAGGCCGGCGATGAAATCAGGCATACCTACGTTGAGAGAGTCAAAGGTAGGAGCACCAGCTGCATTGAAATAGTTGTCCCAGTTGAAGTTGGGTGTCGATTTCTGCAACTCGGCGCGACTGCGCTTATTGTACAGACGGTCAGGATTGCGCATTTCTACACGGCTCAAAGAATTGGTGGCCAATTGGGTCTCAAGCTTGAGGATGTCTTTGGCTTTCTTGGCGGCTTCGATGGAGTCTGTGCCGGTGAGTTGGAACATCTTGGCGACGTGTTCTACATACTTGTCACGCATTTCTTGTTGTTCTTTGGCAAGGTAGTCATCACGGTCAGTGAGGCTTAAACCGCCTTGGTAGAGGTGCATGATGACCATTTCGGCATTCTTGGGGTCGGTACTGCCACCTGCAGAAAAGAATCCGCCTATTCCATCGCTGTGGAGTTTGCCCATCAGTTCGGCCAGTTCGGCTTTGTCTTTGAGACCGTCAATCATTTCAAAATAAGGCTGCAGTTCGCTGTAACCGCGTTCGTTGATAGCTATGGTATCCATGCCCGCATTGTAGAAGTCGCGGATTTTTTGTGCCTCGCTACCTTGTGTGGCGTTGGCATCTTGTGATACTTCATTGATGATGTCTTGAATCAGCTTCTCGGTGCGTTGGTCAATCTCGGTGAAGGCTCCATATCTGGAGTACTCTTCAGGAATCGGATTGTTTTTCAGCCAGTTGTTGTTGGCATAGCGGAAGAAATCGTCCGCAGGGTTGATGGAGGTGTCCATGTTGCTCAGCTCGATGGCGGGAACAACTTCTTTTTTGGGTTCAGGTGTCTGTGCCTCGACTGCTTTCTCGGCGCTGCCTGCTGCCAATGTACATAATGTCATCATGGCGATAATGTGTTTTTTCTTCATTGTTTATTGGATTGTAATTCAAGATTTCTTTTGTATGGTTCCTTCAACTCTAAACTCTAAACTCTAAACTCTAAACTAAAGATCCCCCTCCAGCTTTAGTTCCGTCTGCAAAGTCCTCAAATACGGCCTTTCTTCCACCATTTTCTCAAACTTATCCTTGTCGGTATATGCCTCGATTTCGGCGGGGCGCTCCATTACTTCGGGTTTGAGTTGGAATTGGTTGTTATGCAGGCTGTTCTTCAAATGGCGCTTCAAGGCAGTCATGCCTTCTGTGTCATGCTCAAAAAGCAGGTTGTCGACGCTGAAGTGGATTTCGGAGTTGCCCATTAATTTAGGAGTGTATTTTCCCAATGCCGCTGCGAAGTTAGGAGACACGTTTTTATATCGGTTGACGAAGTCAGCCCATGAAGCAGTCAGTTGTTCTTGGGTGAACGGTGTATCCCAAGTCTCTTCTTTTTCCTCAGCCTTCTGTCCAGCTTGCTGCATAGCCTTGTTGATGCTGATGCTGCTCGTGGTGCCACGCGGACGGACGACAGGCGCAGCGGACGTGGAGCCGGTCGAAACGGGAGCAGTTTGTTGTTGAATTGTTGATTGTTGAGTTGTCGAATTGTTGGGTTGAGATCTTTGAGGCTGTTGTGCTGTGGTTGGCCCTTCGACAGGCTCAGAGACCTTGGAGCTAACTGCGGGCTCAGGGACCTTAGGACTAACCGTTGGCTCAGGGACCTTGACGGTAACAGCGGGCTCAGTGGCCTTAGTCGTTTGAGTTAAAGGGCTGGTGGAAGCCACTCCCCCTTTTAAGGGGGTAGGGGGGATTCCACCACCCGTATTTGCTTGACTCGTTGGTTGCATTACTGGCCTATTCTGTGCCACCTGCACGGGCTGTGCTTGCACCGTAGGCATATTCAAGGCTTGGCTGCACAAGGCACACATCTTCAACAAGGCAATCTCCAGATGCAAACGCTTGTTGTTGGCGGCGCGATAGTCGATGTCACACTTGTTGTTGATTTCCAAGGCTCTGATGAGGAAAGGCATGGGGCAGGCTTGCGACTGCGTCAAATAACGCTGCCGTAGCTGCTCGCTGACCTCCAAAAGCTGCACTGTGACAGGGTCTTTGCATACCATAAGGCTTCTCAGATGGTTGCCCATACCGTTGACGAAATGCTGGGGTTCAAAGCCCTTGCTGATGATATCATTGAGAATGAGCAGGATGTCGCTCGTGTTGCCGTGCAGGATATGGTCAACGATTTGGAAATAATAGTCGTAGTCGAGTACGTTCAGGTTTTCGATAACATCCTTATAGGTTATGTTCTTTCCTGAGAAGCTCACCATCTGGTCGAATATGGAAAGTGCATCGCGCAAAGCACCATCAGCCTTTTGGGCGATGATGTTCAGTGCCTCTGGCTCGGCGGTCACGCCTTCACTTTGGGCGACGAAGGACAAGTGCTTGGCGATATCATCCACGGTAATCCGCTTGAAGTCGAAAATTTGACAGCGTGATAGGATGGTTGGAATAATTTTGTGCTTCTCTGTGGTGGCCAGGATGAACTTGGCATACGCCGGCGGTTCTTCCAAAGTCTTCAAGAAGGCGTTGAATGCCGCCGCTGACAGCATGTGAACCTCGTCGATGATGTAGACCTTGTATTGCCCGATTTGAGGTGGAATCCTCACTTGTTCCACCAGACTGCGGATGTCATCCACCGAGTTGTTGGAAGCAGCGTCCAACTCGTAAATGTTGAAAGAGGCGTTGTTGTTGAAGGCACGGCACGACTCGCATTCGTTGCAGGCCTCAAGGTTCTCGGTGGGGTGGAGGCAGTTGATGGTCTTGGCCATGATACGGGCACAGGTGGTCTTGCCCACGCCACGCGGACCGCAAAACAGGAAGGCTTGTGCCAAAGTGTTGTTGCGGATGGCATTCTTCAAGGTGTTGGTGATGGAGCCTTGACCCACGACGGTGTCGAAGGTCATCGGCCTGTATTTTCTTGCGGATACGACAAAATTTTCCATATCGGGAAGCTTTGGTTTCAAACCGACAAAGGTACAACTTTTCGGTGTTACTTTCGAGAAGTTGCAACATTTATTCGGTTTTTTGCCTTTTGTATCGAAAATCGTCCTATTTTTGTGCCTATGAAAATGCTGGTTCTCGTTCCAAAGGTCACTGGCCGCGTGATGTATGTCTTCGATTTGGTGCTCGAGCAGTTGCTGGGCATTGAATACGATTTGACTACCGATTTCGAGCAGTTCAATACTTTTGAGGGGTCAAAATTGCATTATGGAATGCAACGCCTTGGTGATGAACCTTTTGTGAAGGCTGTAGACATTCTTTTTGAAAGGCATATTCACGAACAGTCGTTCCGCACGGTGGAATTTGAGGGCACGATGGCGCCATATGCAGTCTATGGACAGGGCAATTTGTTGCCTTTCGATGTCTTTGCCGCATCGTTTTTCCTCGTCTCTCGCTATGAGGAATACCTTTCACAGGTGCGTGACCAGTATGGACGTTTTCGCGCCGAGTCTACGTGGATGTTCGAGAATGGCATGATGCAAAAACCCTTGGTCAACATTTGGGCTTTGGCTTTGGGAAATAAGTTGAAAGCCATCTATCCTAATTTAAAGCTAAAACAACTCAAGTTTACTTTTGTTCCTACTTACGATGTGGATGCGGCCTGGGCTTATAAATGCAAGGGATTGTACCGCACGCTAGGCGGTTTCGTGAAGGATTTGACCTCAGGCGACCGTGAGCGCATCCGAGAGCGCCATCAAGTGCTACGAGGCAAGCGCAAAGACCCGTTCGATTCTTTTGATTTCCAGTTTGAACTGCAAAAAGAGTTCAAACTCAAGCCGATATACTTCATCCTTTGTGGCGACTACGACACCAACGACAAAAACATCTCCATTCGCAAACCTGCTTTCCAAGCGTTGATTAAACGCTTGGGCGACTATGCCGATGTGGGCATCCATCCTTCGTTTTCTTCTTATCTTGACGTTGACAAATTGAGAATGGAAATCGACAGCCTTTCCGAGGTGCTGCACCGACCTTTGACCAAAAGTCGCCAGCATTTCCTGAGAATGAACCTGCCACGCAGTTATCAGAAACTCATCGAGTTGGACATCAGCGACGACTATACCATGGGCTTCGCCTCACAGGCGGGCTTCCGTGCCGGCATCGCCGATACCTTCCGCTTCTACGACCTTGAAAACGACATGGTCACCAACCTTCGCGTGCATCCTTTCGCCTTGATGGACGGCACTATGCGCGACTACCTCAACCTCGATGTAGAGGCTTCCTTTGCTTTGGCAACACAGCTTGTTGACGGGGTGAAGGCAGTAGGAGGGACGTTTATCTATCTTACTCATAATGAAACTCTTGGTGGTGAGAAACGATGGGTCGGCTGGCCTGAGATGTACCGCCAACTTTTAGAATATATCACCAAAGCCCCTGAGCCCTGAGCTTGTCGAAGGGTCGAAGGGCCAGTTTAACTTCTGAATTCGTTTTATGATACAGTATCTGCAACATAACCAAATTGACAAAACAAAATGGGATGCCACCATCGCTAAGTGTGGCAATATATATGCTTTTTCTTGGTATCTTGATATCGTCCATCCCCAATGGGAAGCCCTTGTTGAGGACGACTATCATTCGGTGATGCCTTTGACGGGAGGGAAGAAGTTTAGTGTGAATTATCTTTACCAGCCTTTTTTCGTGCAACAATTGGGCGTGTTTTCCCAATCTTCCATGACAGCTGAAACGACAGCAGCTTTTCTGGATGCCATACCTGCCAAATACCGTTTTGCCGAGATTAGACTGAATGAGGACAATGCTTTGGCTGAAGGTTTCCAAGGTGTTGAGTACCATCGTAATGTGTTGCTGGACTTGAATCGGGATTATGAGACTATTCGTGCCGGTTATCACCAGAACACGAAGCGTAATTTGGCCAAAGCTGAAGACAATAATCTGCAATTAGTCACTTCGGTGATTCCCTATCATGTGGTGGCTTTGTTCCGCGACAACCGTGGAGCATTGCTCGACAAGTGGGGTGATGCCGAGTATGGTGTGTTGACCAATTTGGCTAAAGTGGCTCAGCAACGGAAAGCCGCCTTTATGTTGGGCGTGAGTGAAAAAGGGGTGGGGCAGCTGATTTGTGCCGCCATTTTTATGAAAACAGATAACCGCATCACTTTCCTTTTCTCGGGCCTCACTGTAGAAGGCAAGCAACGCCAAGCTATGACCTATCTTTTGGACCAGGTTATACAAAAATATGCCCACCAACCGATGACTTTCGACTTCGAGGGTTCGGATGATGACAATTTAGCACGTTTTTACCTCGGCTTTGGCGGCGAAGAAACAAGGTATCCGTCTTATAGTTTCAATAGGCTTTCGCCAATCGGAAAAGCCTTGTTGAAGGTTTGGAAAAAGCATTAACTCATTTCTCGTCCTTAGGCTCATCCGTTTGGTCTTCAGCCTCTTTTTCAGACTCGCCTTCTGCCCATTTGGTTGCCGCGCTCACTCCTGCCTTGACTGAGTTGATGAGCGATTTGCCCAAGTCTTCGCCCAAAGAAGCCAGATTCTTACCGACTTTCTTCCAGTTTTCTTTCAAGTCTTCTGCCATGGTGTTTTTCCTTTCTTTATCGCTTATTGGTGTGGTAGTTTTAATAATGCAAAAATAGGTAAATCCAGAACCTTTAACATTTTTTGAAAAAAATAATGACTGATTTGTGATAGGTTTGTTTCTTTTCTCTATCTTTGTGGCAAATCCCAACACTATGATTGAAATTCACAATTTAGAAAAGACCGACAGCGTCTTCAACCAATATATGGCTGAACTCCGTGACGCCGTCATCCAGCAGGACCGTATGCGCTTTCGTCGCAACCTCGAACGCATAGGCGAAGTCATGGCTTACGAAATCAGTAAGGCCTTTGAATATGATGATGAAGAGGTGACTACCCCTCTTGGAATCAAGTCGATTAGGACGATGCACGAGCAACCTGTCATTGCTACCATCTTGCGCGCTGGCTTGCCTTTCCACAATGGAATGCTCAGCATGTTTGACCAAGCGGACAGCGCCTTCATCGCGGCCTACCGCAAATATGACAAGAACGAGGAGGATTCCGAAATTCGCGTAGAGTATTTCTCTTCACCCGACATTGAGGACCGCATCCTGATTGTCTGTGACCCGCTGTTGGCAACGGGCGAGTCAATCGTGAAGACTCTGAACGGTCTGATGGAGGATATGATGCCGAAGGAGATCCATATCGCTGTTGCAGTGGCCAGCCAGGATGGCTTGGACTATGTGGAGCGTACCATGTCGCGCCTGCCCGTTACCATCTGGGTGGGCAGCGTTGACGAGGAACTGACGGCGCGTGCCTACGTTGTCCCCGGCATTGGTGATGTGGGTGACTTGGCATACGGTGAAAAGCGTTAAACTATAATGCGGCGTTTCGACGGGCTCAACGACCGCCAGGGTCCCTGAGCCTGTCGAAGGGCCCGATTTAACAAAACAATATGTCAGAAGAAAAGAAAAAACGAGATGGCTTTGGCTCGAAGATAGGCATTATTGCTGCCGCTGCGGGCTCGGCCATCGGATTGGGTAATATCTACCGTTTCCCATGCGAATTGGGCAACAACGGCGGGGCGGCATTCCTGTTGGTTTATCTCGCTGTGGTCATCTTCGCCGCCATCCCTGTGATGTTGTCGGAACTAGTCATCGGTCGCCGCTCACAAAGCAATGCCGTCGGAGCCTTCAAGAAACTTGCGCCTAAGTCGGCGTGGTCGATTGTTGGCTATATGGGCGTGTTGTGTGGATTCATCATCTTCGCTTTTTATTCCACCGTGTCGGGCTGGACATTGGAATACATCATCAAGGAGGTGAC
>JAEEGI010005445.1_pt1 | contig 29305 bp, 21 predicted proteins | sample 8958751 | NCBI WGS metagenome assembly JAEEGI01 (sample SAMN16246545, study PRJNA631951) | gut metagenome | biome: gut microbiome; feature: rumen; material: KS-attached | host: Bos | place: Iran: Karaj | collected 2018-10 | reverse complement strand
CCCATGTCAAGGTAGATGGCATCCGAAATGCCGAAATCAAGGAGACTCTTCTTGAAATCGCCGAAACGGATAATACCTTTCGACTCGATGATACACAATTTGCCATTATGGTTGCATAAGGCACGAAACTGATTCTGGTTGCCATCTTTCCGTGCTATCGGAACCAGTTTGCCTTTGTAGATCATCAGTTCCTGTCCAAAACCGGCACCTCCATGAAGCGCAGCGCTGTCCAGTTCATTGGAATAGACTTTATGACAGAACTTCCAGGAATTGTTGTAATACACAAATGCACCTGTATTCCGTTTGCATGGATAACCTTTGTACCGCTTTCCAGCCGACACATGATCGCCAGCTACATTGAAATGTTTAAATGTGTCCAAACACTCACCAGTATAGGAAGCTTCAGCAAATAGAATCACCCTGCAGTCATCCTTCGACGGAATATCTCCGCAAACGAGGTCAATTGACGTGTATTGCGGATAAAGTACAATCAAACCCATTGTGTCCTTCCTTAGAACAGTCTCGGGTTCTTCCTTGCAGACTTCTTCATCAACATGTTGCGCCTCAGTTGTCACGTTCTTGCCGTCAGTATTACATCCGAACAATAAACTCAAAAAGCATAGCAAAAGAGCATTTTGTCTCATAAACTTACAAATTTAATAATATAGTTAGGCATCCTCACCTACAAAGCTCCACAATAGTAAAAGCCCATTATCACTTTCACCATTAACCAAGTCCCAGAGATATCTCATATCTCGACGCGATACCGTAACACAACCTTGACAAGCCTTTTCGGTAACCACTGAAGCAAGTCCCAATGCCTCTAAATATCTTCTTTTTCTATTATTATGCCTAGTGGAACTGTTTGGAAACAAATCTAGGACCTTCCCTTTTTGAATGTCACTAAGGGCGTTGTTTAAGAACCATTCTTCTATTAACTCATAATAATAGAAAACAGACTTTCCGCTTTGTTCAATGATCGAGAGGCATTCATCTACTGATTTTGCTTTTAAGAGTTGAATGTTATTGATTCTATCTTGATGTTTTCGTTTTGCTGCTTCTACTTTCGCCTGACCTTCTGCACGTTTCTTTGCAATTCTTTCTTCTTTTGCTTGTTGTTCTGACAATAATCGCAATTCGTAGTCGTGCCAAAATGAAAAATAACGTCGAGGGCCATATCCTCGATAATTGCCCATAGGTATGTACCCATTATCAGAATAATCAGCTGCCCAATCGCCAACATCATATATAAAATCTCTATCCAAACTTCCTTTGTCTACTCTTCTCAACAATTCAGAATAGCAGAATGAAGCTGGTGTTGTGGAACCCATCTTTATCTGATATTTCTTTTCATAAACAACAAGTCTAACAAAAGTCAAAAGTAAATTTCTGTCATTCATGGATTTAAAAACACTATCATTATCACAATAGTGCATAACAAAAGATTTTTCTTTTTCTTCGTTCTGTTCTAATTCACACGAACGAATTGCTTCTTCCCAAATATTTCTAAATTCTTCAGTTTCCATAATAACTATTTAGTCTAAAGATATGTTGTATAGTTTTCTAACCCGTTGGCTGATTTTTACTTCCCATGCAAACCAAACGACACATCATAGATAGAAGGATCAAAGAACGTTGTCGTTTCATCTTGATGGCGATACTCCACGAAGTCGTGATCCTTCACGAAGTTCTTGTCCTTGGCTGGTGCCAGGGAATACGCTACTTTGCACACATCGATGCCACAAACCATAATAGTTCCCACCACAGGCTTCGTCCTCGCCTTGCTGTGACATGCCGCAAAAGCATAATTGCATATATTCGAGCACAGTTGGGCATACCCCACACAATTCGCCTTGCCATCCTTCAATGCGTTCACCCTTGTGAACCTCAGCATTTCCGCAGAAAGGTCCAAACTGTATTTCACAATCTCCTCATCGCTATATCCCGCAGTCTCCGATTTGATTCTACCCTTCAGTTCCTCCGGAAAATAATCGTGCGTCATCCCTCTATCGCTTGTCTTCACAAATGATATCGGCATTAGTATCCCGATAGCGATTATTACCGCTACCACAATCCCCACATTTCGAATTACCTTCTTCATAATAATATCTTATTGTTCTAATCTTATGTGTTGTTTAGCTGGAAAGGTAAACGCATAGATGTATAGATTATAATTATTTGCTCTATCTCAAAATATAAAAATGCGACATTTTTAATCAATGATTTGGCAAAAACAAGGCCCTTTGTGAAGGTCTGCTTGCTTTTTTTTATTTACCCATACTGAAGAATTTGATTCTAAAATTTGGTAGTATCGTGAAATAGTCTTATATTTGCAGCCAAACAACTATAGATTCAACTGAAAAGTAACAATATGGGACAGAATGATTATCTCGAATTGAGCGAAGACGGCATGACTGTAATTCGTTTACGAAGTGATTATGCAGGATCAGTAGTGATTCCAGAGGGTATTATTGAGATTGGCCGAAAGGCCTTTATTGGCTGTACTGGACTCACATCAATTGAGATTCCGAGCAGTGTGAAGGTTATTGGGGGAGGTGCCTTCTACGGATGCACAAGTCTTTCCTCTTTAGAGATTCCAAGTGATGTAACAGAAATTAGAAATAACACATTCTATGGTTGTACTAATCTTACATCAATCAAGCTTCCTGACAGTTTGCGCATTATTTGGAACTATGCCTTCTTTGGCTGTACAAGTCTGGTCTCGATAGAAATACCAAGCAGTGTGAAAGATATTAGGGTGGGTGCTTTTGATGGTTGTTCAAGACTTAAGGAGATTATGATAGATGACAAGAACCCTATTTATTGTTCTAAAAATGGTGTTCTTTATTCGAAAGATATCTCAAAACTGATTAAAACGCCAGAAGGAAAAGACTCGATAACCATATATGATAATGTACGTGAGATTGGGCATGGCGCGTTCTCTGGCTGCACGAAATTAGCTTCGATAAAAATACCAGAAAAAGTCTGGAAGATTGGAAACAAGGCCTTCTATGGCTGCACAAAGCTAAATGAAATTGTCGTAGATGAGAAGAATCCCTATTTTTGCTCAAAGGATGGTGTCCTTTATTCGAAGGATATGTCTAGCCTGATTGCAGTTCCACTAGACAAAGACACAATTAATATTCCTGATTGTGTGAGTTGGATACGGGACTATGCGTTCTCCGGCGTTAATAAACTAAAATCGATAGAGATTCCGAAGAAGGTTACATGTGTTGGTTCTAACACCTTCTCATATTGCACAAGCCTCTCTTGGATAGATATTCCAAGTAGTGTGACAGAGATTGGTGATTGTGCCTTTGAGGGCTGTACTAGCCTCTCCTCGATAGAAATACCAGGGAGTGTGAAAGAGATTGGATATTATGCATTCAAGGGCTGTATCAGCCTTTCCTCAATAGCGATTCCAAGCAGTGTGACAAAGATCAGTACGAGCTCCTTCTTAGGTTGCACGGGAATGAAAGAAATATTGGTAGATCTAGATAATCCTAACTATTACGATGATAATGGAGTGTTATATACGAAGGATTTATCACTTCTGATATTTGTACCCAATAGATTCGAGACCTTCATTGTACCTAACAAAGTGACATCTATCCAAAGTTGCTCCTTCTCTAGCTGCACCAGTCTCGCCTCTATAAAAATTCCAAATAGTGTGAAAGAGATTGGATCTAGCGCTTTCTCCGGCTGCACAAGCCTCTCCTCAATAGAGATTCCGTATGGTATAAAAGAAATAAGGTTAGAAACCTTTGTAGGCTGCACCAGTCTCGCCTCTATAAAAATTCCAAATAGTGTGAAAGAGATTGGACGTAGAGCGTTCTCCGGCTGCACCAGCCTCTCCTCTATAGAGATCCCGTATAGTGTTGAAAAAATTGAAATAAATACATTTGAAGGTTGTGCCAACTTAAAGGAAATACATTTTAAGCGCAATGTACCTTTAGATATTTCTCATGCTTTCGATGGAATTGATATCTCCATGATTTCATTATATGTCCCTAATGGCTCTGTCGAAGCTTATCGGAATCATAAATTCTATTCGGGATTTAAAGAGGTTTTCATCAATATGAAGCAATATGATTATTTATATCTCAGCGATGATGATAGGACTGTAATTGGATGCAGAAAAGACTATAATGGAGAGGTAGTGATTCCAAATAGTGTGTTATGTATTGGACAGCATGCATTTGCGGAATGCAGATGTCTCTCATCAATAAAGATTCCGAGCAGTGTCACATGGATTAGTGGGAGTGCCTTCAAGAACTGTATGAACCTCACCTCGATTAAGATTCATAAATGCCTGAATTATATAGGAGAAATGGCCTTCTTTGGCTGTTCTAGAATAATCAATATTACTGTTGATTCAGAAAACCCCCTATATTGCGATAAAGAAGGAGTTCTATATTCGAAGGATTTATCAAAGCTTATATTTGTACCTATTAAGTTTGGCACCTTCATTGTTCCGAACAGCGTAACAAAGATCGAAAGTGGAGCCTTTTCCTATTGCACTAATCTTACTTCGATAAAGATTCCCAATAGTGTGATTTCCATTGGGGATATGGTCTTTTTTGGCTGTTCTAGAATAATCAATATTACTGTTGATTCAGAAAATCCCCAATATTGCGATAAAGAAGGAGTTTTATATTCGAAGGATTTATCAAAGCTTATATTTGTACCCAGTATATTTGATACCTTCTTTGTTCCGAATAACATAACATCTATGGCGAGTGGAGCCTTCTCTGTTTGCTCGAGTCTAATTGAATTGCATCTAAGACACAAAACACCGATAGACTTCTCTAAGGCCTTTGAAGGACTTAACCTATCAAAGATTACACTATATATTCCTTTCGGCTCAGGTCATGAATATCGACATCATCCATTCTATAGTAAGTTTAAAGAAATAGTGATCGAGAAATGAGAAGATAAAAGATACAATTCAGGCTGGTCCCAAAGGATAGGCCTGAATTTGATTCTCTCTTGAAGAAACTTAATTATAGTCAATCGCACCGATTGTGGAGAGGAAGATACCGACCTGCACTCCCCAGTGTATTCGGCTTCGGATTCCGATGCTCCGCAATCGTCACAGGTTTTAAGGCACCCTGTTGTGCTGACGAAATTGCCTAGCTACTGGAGCCTTTGGGAATCCGCTCCTCCAATTCTTCCAGGTTATGGCTTATCTTGGGTAGCGCAAAAGCCAGTTTTGATGGAAGAAGGGGAGGTCTGACCTGTCTCCGAACATCTCTGACGAATCTCCGAAAATATCTCCAAACTTGTACAAGTTTCTCCGAAAAACTCCAACTTTTTTGGGGGGAGAATGCTTTATTCTCTTTGAATGCTGATACGTGAATATCGATTGTCTTCGTTCTTCTTAGATACGTCTGTTTTTTATGTGTAATTGAACGACTACGTGTCTAATGGTGTAAATAGGAAAAGAATTATCCTATTTTCTAACATCAAATTTGCATTTCTCAAATTATTGTCCTATATTTGCAGTCAAATAATAAACAAATCTTAATTGAAATGTTCATATGGATCAGTATTATTGTTTGAAACCGAGTGAAATGACGGTAAGACACTTGTCAGATGTAACTGAGATTTGGTGCTTTGCCTTCATAGAGAGCGTCAGTTTAACAAAATTGCATCCATGGCATAAACTTCCAAGTTCCCTCAGCAGTTTTTTTTGTGCTTGATGTGTCCGAGATTACACTCATTGTACCCATTGGCTTAGGTCATGATTATACTAATCACAATTCTAAAGATAATTCAAAAAAGAAGTGAAAAAAGAGCAAAGTGGAAGGCTAATCTACTAATTATTGGGTTCACAGTCAAATCGTCAATCCCTGATCGATGATACAAACCATTATGTGAATAACTATAAATAGATACAGAGATAATTAATCATATTATTAACTAAATATTTAATTATTATGCAAACATTAAATCTTTTTGGTTCACAAGCAGGATGGCTTATTATTGTTGTTTGTGGTGTTCTATTATTATTATTATTAAACAAATTAGGCTTCTTTAAGGATAAAGAAGAAGGAGAAAGTTGCTTAGAAAAAATTTTTATTATTGCCTTTTTAATAGCAGGTGCATGTGCTTGGTTATATATGTGCGCAGAGATTGCTCAGGAATAGTTTACAATATTATTAAGATTGTTTCAACAACTTCGAAGGTCGTCTGCAAAACCTTATCGGGGTAAAAAGCCAAGTGAAAAATTTAAAATATGCCCTCTCATTTCGGGGAGGGCATAACTTAATGACAATGTAAGTACTCTGTAAATCCCGTATCGACATTCATAGTCTTTGAAGGTCAATATAGGGCTAACTTAATGCTTTCTTACCAAAGAAGACATAAAAAAAAAGTTGCAACCGACAACTATCTTGGATTTGTATCGATTGCAACCAACTAATTTCCTTAATCAAGGAACAATTTACTCGGGAGTCGACTCTTTTTCTGAATCTGGTGATTCGGTTTCAGATACAGGTTCTATGCCATCCTTCTCTATAGTTGAATTGATGTTTTTTTCCCACACCTTGCTCGAATTAATAGCATTAGAACCATCGTCTTCATCTTTGGTACTATTACTACTACAATATTTGAAAATGCCAAAAACAATGCTCAAAACAAGTATAAGACCTAATATAATGGAGATTTTCTTGATTAATCCTTTTTTTTCAAATTTATGATGAAGCAATTGCCCTTGTTTGTTCTCAACAATCTCAACAATAGGCTCTTCATTTGGATGCGGTTTGATTTCTTCAACAGTTTTTTCTTTAGGAGGATCTATCTCTGTGAAAGCTTGGATAACATCATCGGAAGGAGTGGCCGTCGGACAAGTTGAATCTTCCTCTACTCTCTCAATCGGAATCAACCACGCTGTATAATTGTCCTTTGTCTTTCCATCACACTCAGCTTTAATCAATGCCATCTTGTCCTTGTCAGATATTGACATTGCCAAAATCTCACAAAGTCTGCTGTCGGTCAACTGTTCAAGAACTCCATCACAACATAAGAAGAAATAATCACCAGCCTGTACATCATATTCAAGATTGATGTCCGCTTTGGCATACCTTTCCTGATGCGGTTGCATCGCACGAGTAATGATATTCTTATGAGGATAATTCTGTGCATCTTCTGGTGTCAGTTCTCCAGCTTTAAGCAAATCATTGACAAGAGAGTGATCGGATGTCACATTTTTGATGCCTTTTCTTCCCGTATTAGCATCATACCAGGATGGTCGAACTTGATAAATACGGCTATCACCAATATGTGCCATAAGTGCACCTTGCGAAGAAAGACAAAGACAAGTCATTGTAGTGCCCATCTTTTTCCCACTTTCATCAACATCTGCCAAATCCAATTCTTTATAAGCGCATGACAAGGCACATTCAATAGCTTTATGTGGATCTTCGTCTATGATTTTCTCCAAGGTTTCTCCCATAGCTATTGCCACCGTTTGACTGGCAACCTCACCATGTTCATGGCCACCCATGCCATCACACATCAAGAATACTCTTTGTCCTAATCCGACTGTTACCGGATTAGGATAAAGAAAATCTTCTTGATTGTCTTTTCGACCAATTTCAGAAAAGTAAAGGGGTTGACGGATTATTATCTTCATATCATGCTAATTGAGTTGCTTCGTCATCCGATGGTCGGGGACGATCAAATACTACTTCTGTCTGCCCTAAAATCATTCGGTCTCCGAAATTCAGTTTTAAAATATCACCACGCTGAATTGGACGCCCATTCAGAACAATGATATTTTTTGAGTCTATTTCAACGAGTCGATGTTCTAATCCCCAAGCAGTTTTGACGACATCAATCTGAAGGTGGCGACGACTCATATATGGATCTGTACTAATCTTCAAATCGGCAGTTCCTGACTTTGCTACACGACCAAGCACATTTGTCCCTTCTTTAAGTTGAAAACAACGACCAGTGGAAAGTATCTTGATGACGCCAATTTCAGAATACTGAGTGGAATGGAAATCCCCTGATAACTGAGTGGAGGCTTCGTCTGCGCCTTGACCACCTTGTGCTGCTATGCCACTTTGATAGACATTCGCCTTTGCCTTAAACTTACATTGGGGACATTCGACCAACTTCTCTTGCCAACCCGGGATACCGAAAAAGGATAATTTCGCTCTACAATTAGGGCAGATTATAGAAATCTTTTCAGGCATACTAATACTTATTATATTAATGAACTTGTATCAGCATCATTGGAGTAATCGGGCATGCCATCATTGTTGGCAACATAATCCATGCCACCTTGTTCTGCTGCGGCCTGCTGCAAATCCGCTACGGAGGCATTCATCCCTGAGGCATCATACACTTCATTCTCAGTAATTTGGCCATCTTGATTGTCATCATGAAGTAATACATCAAATTGGCCATTGTCATCGATATCAACAAGAAGTGCTTGGTCTCCGCTCGAATGTTCAAGTAAAGCAACATTCATCTCTTGTCCATTATTAACCACATGCTCCACGCCAATAACTCTAATTTCACCGTCAACAGGCGTATCATCTACCATTTGCTGGTTTGAAGGAGTCGTTGGTTCTTGGTTAACAGCTAATTGCTCTTCTTGTTGCTGGCCTTCAATTTGCTGTTCCTCTTGTTGTTGTCCTTCTATATGCTGTTCTTCCTGTAGCTGTTCCTCTTGTTGTTCTTGTTTCTCAGGCTGAGCAGCTGCAGAAGAAGTGTGTGATTGATGGTGTTCTTGATGGTGTGTGTCTTGATGATGTGCATAAAGCTGTTCTTCATTTGGATCGCGGACATCATCATAATCCACTTTGGCTTGCCACTCGGCACGCTCTTTTGCGGACATCTGATCCCATTCATTCTCATAGAAAGTTCCATAAACCTTTCCACGCCACTCAAAAACGCCACCAGGTCCAACTTGGGCGCGTGCATCGGCAAAAGCTTCAGAAAATGACTTGTCGTCATCGACTTGAGCCACCCTTATCCCTTCATCAGTGGCTATGATCACATCCTGTTCTGAAGGAGAATCTGCAGGATCAATCTTAATGGGTTCTTCCTTAACTTCTTCCTGTGGTTCCTCCTCAACCACTGGCTTCGGCTCTTCTTCTGCAGGTTTCTCATTTGCCATTGCATTAACTGCGGCAGTTGATGCAACGCCTGCTACAAAACCTCCTGCTGCATATGCAGCCTTGCCCATTCCGGATTCTTTCGTCTGTGATTGGGTCGAAGCGGCTTGTTGTTCGTTATTCACTGGAGCGGTCTGAGACTGCTGATTGTTCTGTTTCTCTCCACCGAGAATCTGGGTTGTTTCGTTGTCGATCATAGTTGTATAATTTATATGTTAGTTATTTTTTTCGATGCAAAGATAGGGCCTTTACTGTGTATGACCAAATGAATTGATGCCTAAATGACGAAATCACACCTTTGAGTGATGAAATCGATTAAATACTTATATGACAGGCCTTATAGAACACCCAATATAGCGATAAAGACCTGAGATTTCAACTAATTTACTATGGAAATAAAGGATTGGTGCAGTTTGAGATGTATTATCTTTTGTAGATAAATCTGAAGTCCAATAATGGCCATATGTAGTTCTAAAACCAAGAGATACATGGCGATGCCATCCTGCTGCTGGAAGAAAGATTGAATTACTATTCACTTTACTTGTAACCAAATAGCCATTTACATTATTTCTTGTTGTCCATTGCCAATTACAAAACTTTCGAAGTTCTTCAAAATCATCACAACTGGGGAGATGCCAAGACCCTTGCCAAATAATATGTGCAGCATCCGCTTCACTTGATTGATCAATTTTGTTAAGACCTCCTCCATTAAAAAAGACATTAAATGTGTTACAATTACCATCTACAGCATCCACATAGTTCGTCCATTCATAAATACTTTTCTTTTCTATCTCCCCCCATGCGAACATATTTCCATAGTCATGAGGATGATTAGCTCCTATATTACAAGTTGCCCACTTTCGACCAGATGGCAAACCTAAATCAATCCACTCATAACCATTCGAAAAACCATTAGTTCTTTCAACTGATACTTGAATTGAAGAAGGGATTGGAGCGCCTATTAAAACAGTTTCTTCTTGTTTAGTGACAGATTTCGAAGGTGGTTCTTTGTGTCCAGCAGAGTTTTTATCATCAGTATTTATCAACTCAACCCACTCCTCAATCGTTTTTGGTCTTGCACTTCGTTTTGGTTGCATCGCTTTTACGATTGCATTTTTGACGAAGGGGTTGCACTCGAATTCAGGCAAATCTTCTTCTAATAAATCCTGAGCGTCAGGAGGTGTTTTTCCAGTTAATAGCTTATAATATGTTGCTCCAAGGGCATATATATCAGTTTGAGGACTAAATTCCCTGACACCTCCTTCCTTATATTGTTCTAAAGGAGCATAGCCGTGGCTTATACCTACCGGTGTCGTCGATGTCTGACCTCCACTGATATCATACTGTTTGGACATACCAAAATCTATCAGAACGGCCGTACTATCAATTTCCCGAATCATGATATTAGCTGGCTTAATATCCAAATGATTCAGATTATTCTTATGTATGTATGCCAAGGCATTCGCAATTTGTAAAATGAATTCTTTAGCTTCGGATTCTGGAAGTGGTCCAACTCTTTTAACAATATCATTCAAGTTTTCTCCCCCAATATAATCCATGACATAATAGGCAGTGTTATTTTCCCTGAAAACATCATGGATCTTGATAATGTTTGGATGATTGAGTCGAGCAATGACACGAGCCTCCTTGATGAATTTCTCCTCATAGCGCTTCACCTCATCTAGATTACTTACCGTGCCAATGACTACATGCGATGTTGTCTCATCTCTGTCGCAATACTGCTTAATGAAAAACTCCTTGATGGCCACATTTGTGCCCAACAATTCATGTTCAGCCAAGTAGGTAATGCCGAAGCCACCTTGGCCAAGCACTTTCTTGATGATGTACTTGCCACCTTGAAGTGTGGCGTTTGGTTGTAGTGTTTGCATATTATTTGAAGATATAACTGTTCTAAATTAAAAAACGATGAATAGAGTTTCTGAGAGACTTCAACATATATACAAAGAAAATAATGTAATCTCTATCGAAAATCTTCAATTCTCATAGTACCATTGTTATAGGAAATTTTTAAACGCTTTACGCCATTAATTCCCATATCTAAAAACGTCACTTTATACCAATTGTTTCCTTCTGATGTTATTGATGTAATACGACATTCTTCACTAGGGCCATCTTTATAGCCAGTTCTAAAATCCCCAAAAGCATATCCATCATGTTGATGTTAGCTATTATTTTGACTAATTATGTTTACTCGGTAAGAGCGAGACGAAAGCCAAGAGAGTTGTAAAGATGGTCAGGGGCAACATAATCGCGACTCGACAAACGACAATGCACGGCATCGTAGAAACAATAACCGCCACGACATATGCGGTGGGTTCCACTCTCAGCCCCCAATGGATTTACCTGGTCAGATTTGATATAATAACCAAACCAGTCTTGACACCATTCCAACACATTCCCACTCATATCATACAAACCAAGTTCGTTCGGTTTCTTCTGTGCAACAGGATGAGTCTTACAGTGATTGGCTATGATTTTTTTATTATCCAAATCTCCACTCAGCCGAGTATCTCCGCTATTCTCCCAATACCAACCAACATCATCAATACTATTGCTTCCGCTATATTTGTATCCATGGCTCCTATTACCACCACGTGCAGCATACTCCCATTCCGCCTCTGTTGGAAGACGGAAAGACCTTCCTGTCTTTTCGTTTAACTTTTGGATAAAGTTTTGACAATCTTTCCAACTGACACTATCTACGGGATTTTTTGCGCCCTTAAAGCATGACGGATTGCTTCCTATAACAGCCTCCCAAAGTTCTTGGGTCACCTCTGTCTCGCCAATTGAATAAGATGAGAGAGTGACCGAATGCGCTGGTTTCTCTAAATCAAACGCATCGACACCCTGCTCGCTTGTCGCTCCCATCGTGAAGGTGCCGCCTTCAATATGAACCATCGTGAACGAGACTCCATTCACAGTAAACGTTTCCTTGGAGGCCACAAATGAATCGTTCCTTATTTCTCCTCCAAATAAAAACGCTAAAAACACAATCAATAGTGATGCAACAATAGCCATAACAATCTTGAGGAACAACCTTGGGTTTGATTTGGGATTGGAATTGGGATCCGTCCCTGAAGAGACAACACCGATTACCTCTGTATCATCAGATTTTTTTCCTATCGTATCGCCCAAATTAGATAGAAACTCAGTTATAGTCTGGGTACGCTCAAATCGTCCCTTCATGGCTTTCTGAAGGGCAGTGATAATAGATATGGAAACACTCCGAACTTGAAGATCTGCTAGGGGAAGACCGTCGTCAAGAACCTCCATTGCTTCAGGTGGAGTAACTCCTGTAAAGAGATTGTAGAGGGTAGCTGCCAAGGCATAAACATCGCTCTGGGGCGAGAAGGTCTGGACGCCGTGCTGGCGATACTGCTCTGCAGGAGAATAGCCGCGACTGATGCCGACAGGTGTGGTAGAGGTACCTTCCGAAGTCACGAGGTCATACTGCTTCGACACGCCGAAATCGATGAGCATAATCCGACCATCTTCCTCCCTTCGCATGATGTTGCTCGGCTTGATGTCCAGATGGTTGATCTTTTTTTCGTGGATATACATCAGCGCCTTGCCGACTTCCTTGATATAGTTCAGGGCCTCTGCCTCGGGCAAGGCTCCACGACGCTTCACCATATTAGCAAGCGACTCGCCTTCGATATAGTCCATCACATAGTAGGCGGTGCCGTTCTCCTCAAAAACATCATAGATGCGCACGATGTTGGGATGATCCAGTTTGAAGATGGTGCGTGCCTCCTTCAGGAACTTCTGTCGGCATCGTTCCACCATCTCGCGATTACTGCTCGTTCCCAAAGTCACGTGGCTCGTGCTCTCATCGCGCTCGCACAGTTCCTTCATGAAGAACTCCTTGATGGCCACCTTGCTATCAAGCAGCGTCTGCTCAGCCAGATAGGTGATGCCGAAGCCTCCCTGACCTAGTACAGAGAGGATTCGGTATTTACCGCCTTGTAGAGTTGAATCGATATGTAATGTCATAATGTTCTATGTCGTCTATTTTTGTACAACGGATGGGACGAAAGCTTCGTCCGAGCAAAGACATTGTTAATTGTTAAATCTTAATTGTTAATTGCTTAGGAGCTCTGCTCAAAGCAGGTTGTTACTCGGAGAGGGCAAGGCGCAAGCCAAGGTAGCTGTAGCGGTAGCCGGGGAGGCTGCTGTCACGGCACGACAAGCGGCACTCCCTGGTGATGCTTAACCAGCTGCCTCCACGACGCACTAAGCAGGACCCATTGTCTGGACCCTTAGGATTCGTCTGCGGGGAACTATTGTAGGAGCCATACCAGTCCTGACACCACTCCCACACGTTCCCGCTCATATCGTACAACCCAAGTTCGTTCGACTTCTTCGTGGCCACATTGTGTGTCGTGCTTCCGCTATTGTCATCGTACCATGCAACTTCACCAAGGTTGTTGCTCCCACTATACTTGTATCCTCGGCTCAGCTTGCCGCCGCGTGCTGCATACTCCCACTCCGCCTCCGTTGGCAGTCGGAACGACTTCCCCGTCGCTGTATTCAGCTTGCTGATGAACTCCTGACAATCTTCCCATGAAACAGATTCTACAGGAAGGTTCTCTCCATTGAAGCGTGAAGGGTTTTTGCCCATTACCGCTATCCACAATGCCTGAGTCACTTGGGTCTGACCTATATAATAATCCAATGTCAAAGTCACCTCATGAGCTTTATCATCAGCTACAAAACCATCCAAGAAGCCGTGTTCAACTCCCATTCTAAATGACCCGGATTCTACCTTCTGCATTTTGAATTCCACACCATTCACCTTGTAAACTCTAAGATTGCGATCCTCATACACCAAACTATCAGTTGGATTTTCTATTTTTGTGATAAGGATTGTAGGGTCATCTTCTGATGAAGAAATAGTACCCGAAGTATTTGCCGGTAGTGACTGCAGTAACAGATCTACCGACTGTGTGCGACGCTTGCGAGGAAGCATAGCGGCCTCAATGGCACCGATGGTTTGTTCTGATACATTGTGTGCTGTAAGATCTTCTTTAGGCAATCCATCTTCAATGACAATTGCAGCTTCTGGAGGTGTAATACTCGTAAGAAGTTTATACAATGTGGCAGCCAATGAATAGACATCACTCTGAGGTGAGAAACTCTGAACACCGCCAAGCATATATTGCTCATTGGGTGAATAGCCTTTACTTATGCCCACGGGAGTAGTTGTGGTGCCTTCGTTCGTTTCAGAGTCATATTGCTTAGCTACACCAAAATCAATGACAACAATGCGTCCATCATCCCTGTGCTTCATGATGTTGCTGGGCTTGATGTCCAGATGGTTGATCTTCTTCTCGTGGATATACATCAGCGCCTTACCCACCTCCCTGATATAGTTCAAGGCTTCTGCCTCGGGTAAGGCTCCACGACGCTTCACCATATCAGCAAGCGACTCGCCTTCTATATAGTCCATCACATAGTAGGCCGTACCGTTCTCTTCGAACACATCATAGATGCGCACGATGTTGGGATGATTGAGTTTGAAGATGGTGCGTACCTCCTTCAGGAACTTCTGCCGGCATCGCTCCACCATCTCACGATTGCTGCTTGTGCCCAATGTCACATGGCTAGTGTTCTCATCGCGCTCGCACAGCTCCTTAATGAAGAACTCCTTGATGGCGACATTGCCGTCAAGCATAGTGTTCTCTGCTAAGTAGGTGATGCCAAAACCGCCCTGGCCAAGCACTTTCTTGATGATGTATTTGCCGCCCTGAAGCGAAGCATTCGGTTGTAGTGTCATATTGTTTTAATTCTATTCTATTGTTTTATAGAATTAGGTTTAATCAGAGAGAACAAGGCGTAGGCCAAGGTCACTGTGCCTATTGATCGGGTTGGAATAACAGCGCGCCCACGAACGACAAAAGCTGTCGGAGATGCACCAACTACCTCCACGGCTCACCCGGTTAATGCCTTTTTCCGCACCTATCGGATTGATCTGAGTACTGGTACTATACTTGTCATACCAGTCGCTACACATTTCAAATACATTACCGCTCATGTCATACAACCCAAGTTCATTCGGGTTTTTGAGCCCTACTTCATGCGTGGAATTACCAGAGTTGCCTTCATACCAAGCTACATCATCAATTGTATTACTGCCAGAGTATCGATAGCCTTTGGAGCGGGTACCCCCACGACAAGCAAATTCCCATTCCGCCTCAGTAGGTAATCTGAAATGCCTCTTCGTAAGATCATTTAATTTCTCTATAAACCGTTGAGAATCTTCCCAAGAAACGCTTTCTACGGGCAACCGGTCGCCCTTTAAATGAGACGGATTATCGCCCATCACAACCTGCCACAACTCCTGTGTCACCTGTGTTTGCCCAATATAATAATTATTGGTCAAAGTAACAGTATGAACTTTGTCGTCTGCGCCTATCCCTCCCAGGAATCTGTATTCAACTCCCATTTTAAATGTGCCAGATTCTACTTTCTGCATCCGGAATTCCACTCCATTCACTTTGTAAATCCGGAAGTCACCTTCATCACGAACAAGGCAATCTGCAGAGAGTGCAAGGCGGAGCCCGAGGTTGTAGATGCGATGGCCAGAAGCGGTGATGTTGCGGTAGGACACTCGACAAAATCTCTCATAGGAGTTCCAACTACCACCTCGGTACACACGGGAATCCTTCATTTGTACTAACCTGTTGTCGGGGCCAGATGGATTCGTCTGCGGCTCATTATTGTATTCGTCATACCAATCATTGCACCACTCCCATACGTTCCCGCTCATATCATATAACCCAAGTTCATTAGCCTGTTTCATAGCTACATCATGGGAGATATTACCGCCGTTTCCAACGCACCATGCCACCGCCTCAATGTTGTCGCTTCCACTGTATTTGTATCCTCGGCTTAGCCGGCCTCCTCTTGCAGCAAACTCCCACTCAGCTTCTGTTGGTAAGCGAAAAATCCTGCCCGTAGCTGAATTCAGCTTTTTGACGAACTGTTGGCAGTCTTTCCAATTCACACATTCTACGGGTCGTTTGGCCCCCTTATAGTACGAAGGATTACTGCCCATCACTGCCACCCACAATTCTTGCGTCACCACTGTTTCTCCGATGAAGTATGTGGAGAGCGTCACTTGATGAGGTGGTTTTTCATCTTTATAGGCATCATAGCCTTGCTCTGAAGTGGCTCCCATTTGGAATGTGCCACCCTCGACGCGCACCATTGTAAACGGCACGCCATTTACGGTGAATGTCTCTTTATTGGTATTTCTTCCCGACTTAAATGTCTTTGGCTTCTTATCGATAATGACTGTGTCTTCGTTCTCGACATGTTCATTAGTTCCCTCTCCCCTGGTATTACCTCCAATACCAAAGCCTTTCAATTCCTCCTTGAAAGAACGGATATCCTGTAATCTTTGCTTTCTGCTACTCTTCATCGAATTGCAGATTACGTCAATAACTTTTTGACTAACGCCTTTGGATCGAAGTTGTTCAACGGGTATACCGTCTTCATTGACATCTGTTGCGCTTGGTGGCGTCTGTCCTGTAAGCAAATAAAAGAAGGTGGCACCCAAGGAATAGATATCGGTCTGAGGTGAGAAAATGCCTACACCACCTGGTCTATACTGCTCCAAAGGGGCATAGCCTTCGCTGACTCCAACTGGTGTTGAGCTAGTCTGCTCGCCTGTAGCGTCATATTGCTTTGAGAGGCCGAAGTCTATGAGAATAGCCGCACCATTCTCGTCACTGAGTACAATGTTTGCAGGTTTCACATCCAGATGATTCATATTGCGTTGATGGATATAATCGAGAGCATCTGCCACCTGTAAGATATAGCTGGTCGCTTCAACCTCAGGTAAGGCTCCATAGCGCTTTACCTTCGACGATAGTGAACCGCCACCGATATAGTCCATCACATAGTAGGACGTATCGTTCTCATCGAACACGTCGATGATACGTACGATGTTAGGATGTTTGAGATTAGCAATATTGCGTGCTTCCTTCAGGAATTTCACCCTGAATCTTTTGACAGTCTCACGGCTTCCTTCTGTGCCTATAGAAACATGGCTCGTACGTTCTTCGCGATTACAGAATTCCTTCATAAAGAACTCCTTAATGGCCACCTTGCACCCGAGCATGGTCTGCTCGGCCAGATACGTGATACCAAAACCGCCCTGTCCTAAAACAGAGAGGATCCTGTACTTGCCGCCTTGAAGCGTACTGTTGATTTGTAAGGTCATAATACTATTGTAGTCTTTTGTAATTTATCGAATATTGTTACTCTGAAAGAGCAAGGCGAAATCCAATGTAGTTTTCCTTTCGATCAGGTACACTGAAACCGCGATACGACGAGCGACAATGCTCTGCGTCATCAAGCATGCAACCACCACGAGTCACTCGCATGACTCCAATGTTTGGACCCGAAGGGTCTTGTTTTGGTGAATTGGCGTAATAATTATCACGATACCAGTCGTTACACCATTCACGCACATTGCCACTCATGTCGTACAAGCCAAGTTCGTTAGCTTCTTTACTTCCTACTTCATGAGAACTTCTTTCACTGTTGTTTTTATACCAAGCTACATCACCCAGAGAGTTGCTGCCACAATAATTATGGTGTTTGCTATTCCTCCCGCCTCGAGCTGCATATTCCCATTCAGCTTCTGTCGGCAGTCGAAAAGTCTTCCCAGTCAACCGGTTGAGCTTTTGGATGAAATTCTGACAATCATTCCAACTTACAAGCGTCACGGGTAGCTTAGTACCCTTGAAATAAGATGGGTTAAACCACATCACATTTTCCCAAAGTTCTTGTGTCACCACTGTTTCTCCAATATAATAGGTAGAAAGTGTAACTTGATGTGCTGGCTTTTCATCATCATGAACAATACAACCTTCCTCAGATGACGCACCCATGGTAAATGTTCCACCTGCAACTCGTACCATAGTAAACGACACGTCATTCACCGTGAATATCTCCGTCTTCTTTTCTCTTTCCAGATCCGAGGTATTTGGCAGGTTATCAATTGATGTAACAATGAGGGTGTCTTCAGAGTCATTATCTTTGGTATCGACTTTATTTTGGGCAGTGACATTACTATTCAGCAGTTCCTTGAAAGTGCCAACATCCTGCAACCTTATTCTCCTACTGCTTTTCATCGAATTGCAGATTACGTCAATGACCCTTTGACTAACGCCTTTCGCCCGCAATTGTTCCACAGGAACACCATCCTCATTCACATCTGAAGCGCTTGGTGGGGTCTGTCCTGTAAGCAGATAAAAAAATGTGGCTCCCAAGGAATAGATATCGGTCTGTGGTGAGAATGAGGCAACACCACCAGGTCTATATTGTTCCAAAGGTGCGTAGCCATCACTGATACCCACAGGTGTTGTGCTAGTCTGCTCGCCCGTCGAATCATACTGTTTGGCAAGTCCAAAGTCAATGAGAATAGCCGCGTCATTCTCGTCATTGAGTACTATGTTTGCTGGCTTTACATCTAGATGATTCATACTTCGACTATGGACATATTCAAGCGCATCAGCTACTTGAAGGATATATCGGGTTGCCAAGGGCTCGGACAATGCACCATTCTGCTTAACTTTTGCAGATAATGAACCGCCACTGATATAATCCATCACATAGTACGCCGTGCCATTCTCCTCAAACACATCGAAAATACGTACTATATTGGGATGATTCAAACGAGCAATGTTTCGAGCCTCCCTCAAGAACTTTTCCCGAAAGCGAATCACAGTGTCACGACTGGCTGCTGTGCCGAGTGTCACGCGGCTTGTGTTTTCGTCTCGGTCGCTTAATCCCTTCATGAAGAACTCCTTGATTGCGACATTCCTCCCGAGCATTGTATGTTCTGCCAGATAGGTGATTCCGAAGCCACCTTGACCAAGTGTGTTAATAATTTTATAACGTCCTCCTTGTAGAATGGTATTTGGTTGTAGGGCCTGCATATTCTCTTGTTGTTATGTGATAGATGATATACATCGTTAACCTAAAGCCTATCTCTTGATATTTGTAATTGATTGAAAACTATCAGTACTGTCTTGATGTGACTAAACATTATTTTACGGAAGAAAAACATCCAACTCTCATAGGTTATAAAATAGTGTGCGGTCTTCCTTTTCTTCAAGATATGAGATGTAATCAATGGCATCATCGACACCAAGACCAGTATTATCCATATAATATTTTCCTGCTTCGGCTTTATAACCTTTACTGAGAAGATCATTGATGATTTTCAACATGTCATCTGCTTCGTTTATCTGCAAATATGAATAGTTGGCGTTTAGTATTCTTTGTTCAAATTCATTTTTAGTTAGTGTGTCTTGAGTGGCAATATCTATAACCTTTTCTTCGAAGATAGAATCATCAACCTTGTCAATTTGCTGTATTTGATTTTTTATGTTATTTATTATATCCAATATACTTTGATATTTAGAAATAATAGAATCTTTTTTTTGTAACAGCTTAGCTAACTTCAAACGGATTTCCTGCTCATCCTGAACAATTTGATCTTTTTCAATTCCTAGTTTTTCTAGCTCTTTTCTTTTCATTTCAATCTGACAAATTAATTCTTTTTTTTGTCTATCTTTATAGCCTAAAATGTTGATGTCTAGAATTTCAACTCCTAATAGTTTTAAAAAAGCCAACAAACTTTGTGGACGGTCCTTTTTTCGAGGTTGCATAGCTAGTTCTATAGATTTGCAGATTTTTTGTGACAAGGTAGAGGGGAAAGGAGGCAATCCATCATTAAGTATATCATTTGCACTTGGTGGTGTTAATCCGGTCACGAGTTTATAAAATGTTGCACCAAGTGCATAAATATCTGTTTCTGGAGAAAACTCTCTAATGCCATTCTCCCTATACTGCTCAATAGGGGCGTAGCCGTGGCTTATACCGACAGGAGTAGTCGATGTTTGACCTCCCGATAAGTCATACTGCTTGGAGAGTCCAAAATCAATGAGTATTGCATTATCGTATGAATCTAGAAGGATATTGGCTGGTTTCACATCCAAATGATTCATATTCTTCTCATGGATATACTGCAATGCAGAAGCGACTTGTCGGATATATTTCAAGGCCCGGGCTTCTCCCATACCTGTTGGATAGTTTTTGACAAGATCGGCAAGCGAACCACCCTCACAATAATCCATCACATAGTATGCTGTTCCATTTTCTTCAAACACATCTGAGATGCGAACGATGTTCGGATGATGTAAGCGTGCAATGTTACGTGCTTCTTTGAGGAATTTCTCGCGAAAACGGGAAACTTGCACACGACCACCTTCGGTAACAACAGAAACATGAGAGGTCATTTCCTCACGATTGCAAAAATCCTTCATGAAGAACTCTTTGATGGCCACCTTTGTGCCCAACAAATTATGCTCCGCCAGATACGTGATTCCAAAACCGCCCTGCCCAAGAACTTTCTTGATGATGTATTTGCCTCCTTGCAGCGTGGCATTTGGTTGTAAAGTTTGCATATTCAATCTCACGTGTCCCGTTTAAATTGGAACAAATAGAAATTACATTAAATCGCTGTATTCTTATGAGCGCCTCATAGCTCATTATAAATCAGAAGAATTTGCTTAATAAGCCTAAAATAATCAATAATAATACAACAATATAAAGTATAGTCAACCAAATACTAGTTTTAACTTTTTCTTCTTTATATTCAACTAGATTTCTTGACTCTAGATAAGGTACAATATTGCCCGTAAATAAATCAAGAGGCAGCATTAAAGACAAATCACCTGTATCAGACATTTGATGCGTATATGCCTTTTTATACATATGGCGGAACATTGAATGAGCATCTCTAATTGCTGTTTCATAATCGTTAACAACAACGAACAAGGTCTCTGTTTTTTTATCAATAACAACTCGCTTGATATTACTCCATTGAACAAAGCCAATTACAATTACATTGTTATCCATAGCATTAGCACAAAGCCACAACCCTAATGTGGGATGTGCAGCAGAATAATGCATGTTATTATTTACAAACAATGTACCAACGGCTTCAAACTCATTCTCTACTTCGTAATACCTTTTGGTAATACCAGTTGCAATTTTTGCTCTAAAACTTGACATAATTTCCTATTTTTAATTTTTGTTTAACACTAATCTTAATCCAATACTATTATCTCTGCATGTCGGTAACTTATGGTCTCGCACACTAACTCTACATTTTTTTTCATCAGTTGACCAACTGCCACCTCTTATGACATGTTCACTTCCATTGTGTGGACCACATGGATCTTTTTCAAATACGTTATTATAGTTGTCAAAAAAGTCATTACACCACTCAGAGACATTACCACTCATGTCGTATAATCCTAATTCATTAGGTAGTTTTTTTGCCACTTCCTGAGATTGGTGATTACTATTTTTCCAATACCATGCTACGTAATCTGCGTTATCGTTACCTGCATATTTAAGGTTTCGACTTGAATTTCCACCCCGTGCAGCAAATTCCCATTGCGCTTCAGTAGGAAGGCTAAATTTAAGTTTCGTTATCTTATTAAGATTGAAAATAAACTCTTGACAATCATTCCAACTAACACTGTCAACAGGCTTCTTGTCCCCCATATTTGTAGAAGGATTTTTCTCCATAACATATTTCCATATTTCTTGTGTGATGGGGACTTCACCTATATAGAAATCAGACAAATTAACTTGTTTTCTCCTGCTCGAAGAGAAAATGCCAAAGAAACCACTAGATTCACTATCTTCCATAGTCATAGTTCCCCCATGAACCTGTACCATCCTGAATTTGAGGTTATTCAAAGATATTAATATTCCCTTAGAATCTTCTTCGTAAAATGTTATAATTCGAGTTTCTTCATCACTTGTCGAACTTGGGTGTGTTGAGACAGAATTCGTTAATATATTTATGAAAGCTTGAACACTTTTGGGCCTAGCATTTTTATTTGGTTTCATTGCTTCCTCTATAGCAGCACGCACGTTGGGAGAAATTGATCTAGGTAGGGAAATGCCATCACTCAAAACTTCATCAGCTGCAGGAGGAGTTTCCCCCACTATGAGCCAATATAGTGTGGCTCCAAGTGAATAAATGTCGGTTTGCGGAGTGAATTGAGCCACACCGCCTGCACGATATTGCTCAATAGGGGCATAACCTTGACTGATTCCAATAGGTGTTGAACTGGTTTGACTCCCGGTTTGGTCATATTGTTTGGAAAGGCCAAAATCAATCAATACGATCCGACTGTCTCTACTATTAATCATGATATTGCCAGGCTTCACATCCAAATGATTGATGTTTCGAGCATGGATATATGCAAGGGCATCTGACACTTTTGTAATATATTCCACCGCCGTTGCTTCGGGTAACGCACCTTGATGTTTGACCATTTCGGACAAGTTCTCCCCTTCAATATAATCCATCACAAAATAAGCCGTGTTATTCTCCTCAAAGACATCATGTATCTTGATGATATTGGGATGGTCAAGTTGTGAAATGGTACGTGCTTCTTTCAAGAACTTGCTCATGAATCGTTGTACCGTCTCTCGGTTGCTCTGGGTGCCAAGAGTAACATAGCTGGTACCTGCTTCACGGGCGCAACATTCCTTGAAGAAGAACTCTTTAATAGCGACGTATCGACTAAGAATCGTCTGCTCGGCAAGATACGTGATGCCGAAGCCTCCTTGACCAAGAACTTTTTTAATGATGTACTTGCCGCCTTGAAGAGTTGAATTGGGCTGTAGAGTTTGCATATTATTAAGTTCTAAATAATTACATCAAATCATTCTTCAGAAAGAGCAAGGCGCAAACCTTGGTTCGCTTCACGGCCTCCAGGGCCCCATCCACTACGACAAGACGAACGGCAACGCCTAGCATCACAATTCCAGCTGCCACCACGAGCCACATAATCCAAATCCCAAAAACTGTGATTCTGTGGGTCTGTCTGTGCAGATTCGCTATACGAACCAAATTTGTCGCTACACCATTCCCACACGTTTCCACTCATATCAAATATGCCTAGATTATTCGGTTGCTTCGTTGCCACCTCATGGGTCCGTTCCCCACTATTTCCGTTAAACCAAGCAACATCATCCAGTTTTTTACTCCCACTGTATTGATATTGTCTGCCATGTTTCCCTCCTTTTGCTGCATACTCCCATTCCGCTTCGGTAGGCAGACGGAAAGTTTTACCAGTTATTTCGTTTAGCTTTTTTATAAACTTCTGGCAATCATTCCAAGACACGTTCTCCACAGGATGGTTATCGCCCTTGTATTTTGATGGATTATTACCCATCACAGCCCTCCAAAGTGCTTGCGTCACTTCTGTTATACCCAAATAAAAATTTTTCGTCAGTGTGACTTTGTGAGCCGGTTTCTCATCATTCCACGGGTTTTCTTGTTCCGGAGTCGCACCCATTGTAAATGTTCCTGCTTCGACCTTTACCATGTTGAACGAAACCCCATTTGCCATAAAAGTATAATTAGTTGGGGAGTCGATAGTAATAGCTAATGTTTCGGCATCATTCCCCGAAGCACAGGGTTCGTTAATAATGCAAGCATTCTTAATAGTCGAAGTCTCGATAATACTCAAAAACTCCTCGATGGTTTGTGGTCTGTCAATTTTCCGTGGCATCATCGCCCTATTAATAGCTTCCTTTACCTGAGGAGATACAAAGGAAGGCAATTTAGGCAAACCTTCATTAATGACGACATTGGCATCCGGAGGAGTTTTCCCTGTAATAAGTTTATATAATGTAGCCCCCAAAGCATAAATGTCAGCTGTGGGAGAAAAAGAGGAGACTCCTCCTGGAATCATTTGTTCAAGAGGAGAGTAGCCTTTGCTGATACATGCCTGCATGGTACTCGTTTCAGAACCAACCAAGTCATATTGCTTGGCAACACCAAAATCAATCAATACCATTTCTCCTCTATTACCTATCAGGATATTGGCAGGCTTGACATCCAAATGGTTTATTTTGTTATTGTGAAGATAGGATAATGCACTTGCCACCTCAGTTATATAGGACAAAGCTTTAGACTCAGACAGGACTCCAGCTTTCTGCAAAAGGTCATCAAGAGATCCATTTTCAAGATACTCCATAACATAATATGAAGTATCGTTTTCGTCAAACAAATCAAATACCCTTATAATATTTGGATGTCTGACTTTAAATATATTCCTAGCCTCCTTTTTGAACTTAGATCGCAATTTGTCCGCAATTTCTTTGTTGGCAGTTGTTCCTGAAGAAATAAATGAGGAATGGTCGCGTCTTTCGAAATGCTCTTTCCAGAAGAACTCCTTGATGCATACCAAACTATCCAATTCAATGTGACGAGACAAATAGGTAATTCCGAATCCTCCACTTCCTAAGACTTTTTCGATTCGGTATCTACCTCCCTGCAAATATGTCCCGATTTGCAATGTTTGCATGATTATACTTTATGTGAGTAATGAATAATTATAGATTAAAAACCACCTTGGGATCTAATTCAGCCATATGGGATTCGTTTCCGAACTCATCAATTTTATCTATTATAATTCTAGAAACTAAAGTTTTATCGGAAAAAGAACTTGATGACATTTGATGGGATATTGCTCCTGCCACACAAACAATGAACTCTACAGATGAACTATCTACATAGTTCTCCATAAAAGCAATTTGCCATCCTTGATTATACTTGAAGTTGATTTTATATTTCATAATAAAAAATCAGCACCAATAATACTACTTATAATGCCCAAAGTGGTGCTATCTTTTTTAACTTTGAGCCATTAATTACCATTGTTTGGAGATTACCTCCAATCTATCAGCACAAAATTATCATCAAAATTTCCCCACATGACAGGGTGTTGCTTTTCCTTGGTTCTCTTCTTGACATCAGTGCTGACAAATGTGAATATTTCTTTCGCCGTAATGAGTTTATCTCGGTTTTCATCTGCCCCTCCCTTCAATCCTCGAATCAATGCCTTAGTGAAAAAACCATTTGACAATAAAGTGTTCTCTCCAGAGGTCTCATTTGAACGAGATGACAAAAATAGAATGACACTTTTATCTTTATCATTATCTGTAGAACCACTTGACTGCGTACCAACTCGCAATCCTCCGGAGAAGCATGCATCCGCAATGATAATCTTGTTCTTCGCTTTAGATTTCTTCAAGATCGCCTTGATCTCTTTATAGCTCAGTCCAGTTCTAATGTCATTGGTCATATCGTATGGACATATACCACCAGGATAACCATGACCACTAAAATAGAATATAATCATGTCATTAGAAGACGCTCGAGCAAATTGATCTCTGAGGCTCTTTAATATTTTTTCCTTGGTTGCATACTTCCCTGTTATCAGAATAACATCTTTGGTCTTCTGCTTGTAAAGGTTAGATATGCTCTTGGCATCCTTATCGGGCAATACCAAGGAATTAATATTCTTATAGTGAGATATACCGACAGAAACTACATATGTCTTTGCCTCCATATTGAATATGAAGCAAAGAAATGCAAACAATAATAAGAATCTTTTCACTGCCTTCAAATACTGTAATTATTTAACCCATTTGCATTTACAGAAGCTGCAAATCTTGCGATTTCGAAGATTTTCGAACGGAATATCACCCAAAAAGTTGCCACATTTGGGGCATACATAATCGATCTTAAACTGCCTGGTCAAAGCTTCCATCTTCTCTGGAAATTCGACAGAAGTTCCAAATGCGACCTTTGCTCCCCATCCAGCAAATGCTGTAGCGATGATAACTATATATATTCTGAAGGGTGCTAGAGCAGGGATAATAAACAATAACATGGAAACAATGCCAACGATAAACATTGGCAGAGATTTGAGCTGATTCTTTTTGCGCTCATCTTTCAGAAGAGCAACCTTATCTTTTGAATATCGTTCGTAAACAGCTTGAAGTCGATTGAATGCAGCTGAATAATCTACTTCAGTAGGTTGTGGTGGATTTATTGGAGGAATGGTTAGTGGAGAGATTACCGTAGTTCCGACAAGATCAGAGACTTTGACCTTAAGTTCGGGACCAAGTTGTAATATCGTATCACGTGTAACTCGTGTTCTGAAAATCCTATTGCCATTGACAAAAGTACCATTGGAACTGCCCAAGTCCTCCAATATGAAAGAACCATCTGGCTGTTCCGTCAATTTGCAATGTTTGCGACTTACTCTAGCATCTGTGATAGTGACCTTTTGGTTACCTTGTTTTCCAACTATTATTTCCATAGAGTTTTTTCTGTAAATAAGTTTTTAATGGTCTTGAGTGCTTCTTTGCTCACATTTAGGGTATAAACTGTAGGATGAACGCAATCGGTCAAAATTAACCGCTGTCGTTGTATATTAATATTGAATATAAATTTGGAATTGATAACAAAACGTTTGCCAATGCGAATGAAGGGCTGTACTTTGCCGGCAAGTCGTTCGTCCAAGAGTTTCTCAATATTTGACAGGCTTGTCAAAACAAGGACACTGCACCCGTTAACAAACGAGACCTTTGTATAGTTTCCATCGGATTCGAAAAAAACAACTTTCTGAATCTCGACTTTAGTCAGTTCGTCTCGTGTTTGGAAGTACAGAATAGTACCAGAATTCGAAGTGTTTGGTGGTGTCATACTTAAAACTTTTAAAAGCTTCGCTAAGGACAGTCTCAACTGACCTTAAACAAATAACATGCAAAAACGTTTTATAATATTCGTTCATTCATACCTCCATATAGATCAAGGTTTCAGAATGAAGCAACGCTGCAAATATATGTAATATTTTGAAAGTTTAATCATTTCTGCTTCAAAAAAAAGACAATTTGTTTTATTTTTGTTCGTTCGTCCTAAAATAACGGGTGGATAGATGGCAAAAAATACAATAACGCGTAATTTATAATCGTGTTTGAATATATAGTTACTTCTAAAATTTGACTGAGCAAGTAGTTACTGAAGAAAGAGAAGAAGATACCAACCTGCACACCTAGTGTATTCGGCTTCGGATTCCGATGCTTTGCAATCGTCGCAGGCCGTAGGGCTCCTACCTCATCCTGGGAAGCGAAAAAAAGTTTATCGAATCTCATATAGTTCCATGATGTCGAGCATCTTGAAGAGGATGGAATCGATGTCGGCGTGCCAACTCTGGTGGAAATGACCATAGCACCAATGGGTGACGGAAGTGGACTTCACCTTGGAATAGATCTCATCCATGATGGAACGCTCATGGTCCAAATCGGAGACAAGGTCGGGATCATACTTTATCCAGGAACTGATGCCAGCCTTGCTCTTCATTTCACAAAAGGAGGGGGCAGTGTGCGTGATGACCGTATCAACTGGATGTTCGGCTAGTATCTGCGCCAATAGTTCCCCATTGAACACAGGCATCTCGTCCTTCCAATAATAATTCGGAGCCAACGGGTCTTTATCATTCATTGTGTGTCCGAAATGCAACTGATTCATCACGTTTCTATTCCATGCAGATATTCGATATTGCCTGTCAATCGAGATGGCACCTCCGACACACAAGGCAATATGTCCGTTTGCTTTCACCACCGAATAATCCGGAATAGCCATGAATCGCTGGTACGCAATTGTCTTTCCGTCAAAGTAGGCAGGATTGTCATGGTTGCCACGCACAAACACGATCCAATTGTTCGCCTCCCTCATTCGCTTGTTGTTGCGATTGAAGATACTCTCGTAATACCCTTTCTTTTCGAAGCCGAACCCGCAATCACCAGCAACGATTACCACAGCATCCTTCAACTGATACTGGACACACACCTTGTTCACCAGCATGTTGAAGTCACCATGGATATCTCCGCAAACCACCAGACATTTGCTGTCCGGGAAATCGTATGTCAAAACATTTTGTTTATTCATAGTGCAAAGATAGGAAAATTTTGCTCAATCTCCAAATAGAAATAGAAAAAAGCACTATTTTCAATCAATTATTTGGCGATGTCAACACTATCCTGTATCTTTGCACACAGTCAATCGCACTGATTGTGGAGAAGAAGATACCGACCTGCACACCCCAGTACATTCGGCTTCGGATTCCGACGCTCCCCAATCGTCGCAGGTCGTAGGGCTCCCTGTAGTGCTGACGAAATTGCCTAGCTATAGGACTCTATTCAAGTGTTTAAGGCGCTAGGTTATGGCTCATCCTGGGTAGCGCAAAAGCCATTTTTGTTGGACGAGGGGTTAGCCTGTCCCGCCTCCGAACGTCTCCGACGAATCTCCGAAAATATCTTCAAAATTGTATAAGTTTCTCCGAAAAACTCCAACTTTTTCGGAGAATGCTTCATAGTCTCTGAATGCTTTTGAATGTCGATACGGGGTTTACCGAATGCTTACACGACAACTACATTCTTTAAGAGTGACACCCCTCGTTTGGGATGTCACTCTTTTTTCATGAAGGTCTTAGCTTCATAGAAACATCTTGGGGACATAAACCCCACTAACTTTCGACATTGCTGTTGAAAATCAGTGGAGTTGGGGTAATTTGTTGTCAATCTTGATAAGATGATTACTTTATTCCCATGAAATCACTTAGTAGCTTAATCTTGGCAATGTATGTGTTACCTGATTCCTTCAAATTTGGCAACTGCTTATATGGTATTGGCTTTGTGTTGTCAAACCGAAGCACGATATAATAAGGTGCATGAGACGGTTCAAAACCATATTTTTCTAAAGTTTCTTTAGTCCAAATATTAAAGCGTCCCTTGGATTTCAGTTTGAAAAGTTGGCAATCCTCTCCATTTGTGTGGAGGAGGACATAAGATAATCGTTCAAAACCAGGAGTAATACATAGAGAACCTTTCGAATCACCAGCACGGAGATAACATATACCAGTTTCAATCATCTTATCTTTAAGACTCTTTCTACAATGATTTACCATTACGGTTACTTCTTCTGGATTCTCGGACATCTTTTTTAAATAATTGTCAGCGACAATGGGGTCCTCTATTTCCTGTTTTCTCCGAATGCCGTATGACAAATAGTCAAGACTTTGGTCAATGCCGATAAATTTACGGCCCAAAAGGTTTGCTGCAATTCCTGTAGTGCAACTTCCAGCAAATGGGTCAAGTATGGTATCTCCCTTATGAGTTGAAGCAAGAATTATTTTGTAAAGAAGCTGAAGAGGTTTTTGTGTAGGGTGCCATCCACATTTTCTTTCCCAACTGCC
>JAEEGI010005443.1_pt1 | contig 29307 bp, 25 predicted proteins | sample 8958751 | NCBI WGS metagenome assembly JAEEGI01 (sample SAMN16246545, study PRJNA631951) | gut metagenome | biome: gut microbiome; feature: rumen; material: KS-attached | host: Bos | place: Iran: Karaj | collected 2018-10 | reverse complement strand
CTGGCCGGGATAGGTGAGCTCCTGCTCGATCTTCTCGGCTATCTGCTTGCAGAGCAGGTAGGTCATGTCGTCGTCCACGCTCTCGGAGTTGACCATGACGCGAATCTCGCGGCCGGCCTGGATGGCATAGGCCTTGGAGACCCCGTCGAAGCCCGTGGCGATGGACTCGAGGGTCTCGAGGCGCTTGACGTAGTTCTCGAGCAGCTCCTTGCGGGCGCCGGGGCGGGCGCCGGAGATGCTGTCCGCGGCCTGCACGAGGACGGCAAGCACCGTATCCGGGCGGACGTCTTCGTGGTGGGCCGCGATGGCGTGTACGATATCGCGGCTCTCGTTGTACTTCTTGGCGATGTCGGCGCCGATGATGGCGTGGGGGCCTTCGATCTCGTGGTCGACGGCCTTGCCGATGTCGTGCAGGAGGCCGGCGCGCTTGGCCTTCTTTTCGTCGAAGCCGAGCTCGGCGGCCAGCATGCCGCACAGGGCGGAGACCTCCAGGGAGTGCTGGAGCACGTTCTGGGTGAAGCTCGTGCGGTAGCGGAGCTGGCCGAGCAGGTGGACGATCTCCGGGTGGATGCCGTGCACGCCTGCGTCGAAGGTGGCCTGCTCGCCTATTTCCCGGACCTGCACGTCCATCTCCTGCGTGCACTTCTGGACAACGTCCTCGATGCGCGCAGGGTGGATGCGACCGTCCTGGATGAGCCGCTCGAGGGCCATCTTGGCGATGGCGCGACGCAGGGGGCTGTAGGCGGAGAGGATGACCGTCTCCGGGGTGTCGTCGATGATGAGGTCGACGCCCGTGGCAGCCTCCAGGGCGCGGATGTTGCGGCCCTCACGGCCGATAATGCGGCCCTTCATGTCCTCGGAGGGCAGCGACACGGCCGTGACCGTCTGCTCGCCCACGTAGTCGCCAGCATAGCGCTGGATGGCGCCACAGATGATTTCCTTGGCCTTGCGGTCGGCCATCTCCTTGGCGTCCGTCTCGATCTGGCGGGCCATGCGGGCAGCCTCGTGCTCGCTCTTGGCGCGCACCTCGGCGATGATGCGCTGCTTGGCCTCCTCGGCCGTCATGCCCGCGATCTCCACGAGCTTGCGCTCCTCTTCGTCGATGCGGGTCTGGATGTAGGCCTCGTTTTCAGCCAGCTGGCGGTCCCTGCGGGAAAGCTCCTTCTCCTGGGCCAGAAGCTCCTGCTCCTTGGCCGTGGCCTTCTCGATGCGCTCCTCGAGGCGCGTGCCCGCATCCTCCAGCTTGCGCTCCTTGAGCTTGAGCTCGCGGTCGCGGTCGCGGAACTCCGCCTCCTGCTCGCGCTTCTGGTTGAAAAGATCGTCCTTGCCCTGCAGGATGATTTCCTTTTTCTGCGCCTGGGCTTCCTTGCGGGCCTCGAGCACGATGCGCTGGGCCAGCCCTTCGGCATCGCCAAGGCGCTTGGCCACCACGGCCTTGCAGATTAGCGCGCCTGCGACGAGGCCGGCAAACGCCGCCAACGCGATGTAGATGACAAGCATAAAATCCATCCCTAGCCTCACTTTATATTCACGGAGCACGCTCCGATTGAGCACCGGCCGGCCTTTTCCTGCGCGCCAGCGCATAAAAAAAGCCCGCCGTGGCGGGTTTTCTGCTTCAATGGGCAAAAGAAAAGGCGCTTCCCACGGCGCTTGCGCCATGGAAGAGATGGATTGCACCAGACTTGAGGAGGAATGAAACATTAGCAAATCCCCAGGGAGCCGTGTTCAGGTCACCGTGGAGAACCCGGTTTCCCAGGGCGGGCGTCTGGACTGCATTCGTCAGGCGTCCCTCGCAAGATGGAGGGCAGCACACGGAATACCGTTCACTGCACCCTTTATTCGCAAGCTTGTAAGGTCGGCACTGCGACGAGAATCACGCACTCTCCAGGGATTTGCAAATTTTATTTCGCTTCTTGTATAGTGTTCAGCAGGTTCTGCACCCGGTCAAGGTACGCCTCCTGCTGTCTTTTCAGCTGCAGCAATTCATCCGCCAGTTCAAAGGCCAAGAAGGTTAACAGGACATCCTTGCCCTGTACCCCGCGGGACCTAGCAACCTGGGCTTCATACCGCTTTTGGACGAGGTCGATGGCCTCCTGGATCCGGGACGTGTCCGCCCCGGGCTTGACGGCTATCGGAACTCCTAAAACGGCAAGATTGGTGGTGCCGGACATGAACCCTACTCCGCGCCTTGATGTTCCTGAATTTTGCGAACGATCGCGTCAATTCTGGCCACGGCATTCCTGCGGAGAGCCTTCTCGTCCTCAAGAGCCTGGCGAATCGTACGGTTCTCTTCCTTCAGCACAGAACATTGCTCTTCAGCATCAGCCAGAAGGGTGCGGGCCTGCGTCGCCGCCGCCAGCAGATCCTTATTCCGGACCAGGAGGTCCTGAATCTCTGATTCAAGCTGTTCGAGAATGTCCATGGCCTAGCCTATAGCACCCCGGCAGGCCTTTGGCAAGGACGGCCAGTCCGCAAAACCCGGCCGGCCACCCCGCGCGGACACGAAGAAAGATCTACTTTTTCGGATACTTGCCGAGGTTCTTCTGCTTCTCCCTCGCCACGGCCAGCTCCCCTTCCGGGACGTCCTTGGTGATGGTGGAGCCAGCGCCGACGGTGGCGTTGTCGCCCACCGAAACCGGCGCCACGAGGGCCGTGTTGGAGCCGATGAAGGCATGGGCTCCGATGGCGGTCTTAAACTTGTTCCTGCCGTCGTAGTTGCAGGTGATGGTGCCGGCGCCGATATTGGTGCCGGCGCCGATCTCGGCGTCGCCGAGGTAGCTCAAGTGGTTGGCCTTGGCGCCGGGGCCGAGGTGCGACTTCTTAAGCTCCACGAAGTTGCCCACGTGGGCATCCACGTCGATGTGGGCGCCGGGGCGCAGGCGTGAGTAGGGTCCAACGAGGGCACCCTGGGAGACATGGGCCTGCTCGACGTGGGTAAAGGGCCTGATTTCGCAGCCGCCGTCTACCTGCGCGTCGCGGATCACGCAGTTGGCGAAGACGCGCGCGCCGGAGCCGATGCGGGTTCTGCCCGTCACCTCGCAGGGACCGGTGATCTCGGCGCCGGGCTCGATGCTGGCAAAGGGGCTGATGCGCACGGTCTCGGGCGAGTGCAGAATCACGCCGGAGGCGAGCAGGGCGCGGTTGACGCGATCCTGCAGGAGGCGCTCGGCGCCAGCCAGCTCCAGCGGGGAATTCACGCCGAGCAGGCTCTCGTCGTTGCCGCACACGATGCCCATGACCTTGGCGCCGTCCTCGAGAGCCAGGGCCACGAGATCGGTGATGTAGTACTCGCCGCTCCTGTTGGCGTTGTCCACCCGGGGCAGAAGACGCTCGGCCAGATCCATGCGGATCAGGTAGAGGCCGGCGTTGACCTCGCCCGTGCTGACGCCGTACTTGGCCTCGTCGTAGTCCTTGGCCTCGACGATGCCCGCAATGTGGCCGTCCTGGCGCACCACGCGTCCGTAGGAGCCGGGATTGTCCAGATTGATGGTGGCAAAGGCGAGATCGGCCTTCTGCGCCTGGGCGGCGAAGTCCCGGATCACCTCGGCCGTGACCAGAGGCGCGTCGCCGTTGACGACGAGCACGGACTCGGCGCCTGACGCTTTCAGCGCAGGCATGGCCTCGCGCAGGGCGTGTCCTGTGCCGAGCTGCTCTTTCTGCAGGACGAAGCGGCCGTTCGGGATGGCCTGCTCCACGAGCTCGTGCCTGTGGCCGGCAACGATGAAGATCTCCTCGCCGAACTCGGGCTCGAGCGCGGCCAGGACAACGGCGAGCATGGGCTCGCCAAGCACCGTCTGCAGGACTTTGGGACGGTCGGAATGCATGCGGGTGCCCTTGCCGGCGGCAAGGACGAGGGCTGCTTTCTTGCTCATGAAGACTCCTTGTATGTCAGCCTGCCGGCACGGCCTAGGCCTGCCGGAGGCGATTGCGCGCAGATGCTGCGTGGGAAGGGTCCGGCAGCCGGCCGGAAGCCGGCCTGCGCATTCTTACGCCAAGCGCCCTGCCGGCAGCAAGGAAAACGCCCCTACTCGCCGGCAAAGGACTTGAGCAGGGCAACACGGGTCCGGGACATGCTGATCTGCGATCGTATGGCCTCCACCGTGGACTGCGAGGCACCGGCATACCTGTCCTGGAAGGCCTGCGACATGGCATCCCGGTAGCTGGTCCAACGGCGCTGCGCATCCTTGAGCGAGGCGCGGCACTCGTTGGGCGCCACCGACATTGCGCAGGACTTCTCCGCCCTGGCGAGGGCGGCGCTCTCCTGCTTGTCCCACCAAGCTTCCGCCATGGCAAGGCAATCGACCTCCTCGTCCACGGCATGGGCCCTGCGCATGCAGGTCTCGTAGCCGGGGGCAAGCTCTTCGGCTGGCGCGACGCAGGGCAGGAGAAGGCCTGCGCCAAGCAGGACAAGGAAGGTCATGGCATTGAACTTCATGGATGAAACCTCTTCAAAAGGCAGATCGGCGAAGCGCCGTCCTGTCTTCCCTATCCTGCTTTGGGCCGGCTGAAAAGCCTGCACGGCCAAGCACGCAAGGCGGCCCTCCCGCCGGCGCCCCTAGGGGCTGGCAGAAGGGCCGCCTGCTGTTCAGCGTCTATGCCGCGCCTAGCGTTCGGCGCGCGTCTCGCCGGCAAAGGCAAGGGCGCCGTCCCTGACGGAGACCGTCACGTGCTGGCCGTCGCGTATCTCGCCCTGGATGATGAGCTTGGCCAGAGGCGTCTCGACGTTGTGCTGCACGTAGCGCTTGAGGGGCCTCGCGCCGTAGAGCGGGTCGTAGGACTCATCGGCCACGAAGGCCTTGGCCTCGGGCGTGAGGTCGAGGGTGATCTTGCGGTCCTGGAGGAGCCGGCGCAGGTGGTCGAGCTGGAGCTCGACGATGCGCTCGACCTGGTCGCGTCGCAGGGGCAGGAAGACCACGGTTTCATCGATGCGGTTCAGGAACTCGGGCCTGAAGTGCGTCTTGAGCTCGGCCAGCACGGCCTCCTTGGCGCCCGGCTTGAGGCTACCGTCCGAGGCTATGCCCGAGAGCAGGTGGTTCGATCCGAGGTTCGAGGTCATGATGACGATGGTGTTCCTGAAGTCCACGGTGTGGCCCTGGCTGTCGGTGAGACGACCGTCGTCGAGCACCTGCAGAAGGATGTTGAAGACGTCGGGATGGGCCTTCTCGATCTCGTCGAGCAGCACCACGGAATAGGGCTTGCGGCGCACGGCCTCGGTGAGCTGGCCGCCTTCCTCAAAGCCCACGTAGCCTGGCGGGGCGCCGATGAGGCGGGAGACGGAGAACTTCTCCATGTACTCGCTCATGTCGATGCGCACGATGTTGTCCTCGGTGTCGAAGAGCGCTTCGGCGAGGGTCTTGGAGAGCTCGGTCTTGCCGACGCCCGTGGGGCCGAGGAAGAGGAAGGATCCCGTGGGCCGGCCAGGATCCGAGAGGCCTGCGCGGGCTCGCAGAACCGCATCGGCCACGGCCTTGACGGCCTCGTCCTGGCCCACGACCCTGAGGTGGAGCTGGTCTGCCAGCTTGAGGAGCTTCTCGCGCTCGGACTGCAGAAGCCGGGTCACGGGGATGCCGGTCCAGCGGGCGACAATCTGGGCGATGTCGTCGGGGCCGACCTCCTCGCGCAGCAGGCGCTGCTCGTCCTGCGCTGTGCGGGAGCACTCCTCGAGCTCCTTCCTGAGGCGGGGGAGGGTCGCGTAGGTGAGCTCCGAGGCGCGACTGAGGTTGCCGGCGCGCTTGGCCTCGTCGATCTGGTTCCTCGTGGTCTCGATTTCGGCCTTGAGGCTGCGGATCCGGTCGATCTCGCCCTTCTCGCGCTCCCACTGCTGGCGCAGGGAGGCCTGCTGGGCCCTGAGCTCGGCGAGCTCGTTCTCCAGCTTGCCGAGGCGCTCGCGGGAGGCCTCGTCCTCCTCCTTGCGCAGAGCCTCGCGCTCGATCTCGAGCTGCATGGCCTTGCGGTTCACCTCGTCGAGCTCCGTGGGCAGCGAGTCGATTTCGGTGCGGATCATGGCGCCGGCCTCGTCGATGAGGTCGATGGCCTTGTCGGGCAGTTGCCTGTCGGGGATGTAGCGACTGGAGAGCACCACAGCCTCTACCAGGGCGGAGTCGCTGATGCGCACGCCGTGGTGCACCTCGAAGCGCTCCTTGAGGCCCCTGAGGATGGAGATGGCGTCCTCGACGCTGGGCTCCTCGACCAGCACGGGCTGGAAGCGGCGCTCCAGGGCCGGATCCTTTTCGATGTACTTGCGGTACTCGTCCACGGTGGTGGCGCCGATGCAGTGCAGCTCGCCCCTGGCCAGCATGGGCTTGAGGAGGTTGCCCGCATCCATGGAGCCCTCGGTCTTGCCGGCGCCCACGATGGTGTGCAGCTCGTCGATGAAGAGGATGATCTTGCCCTCGCTCTTCTCGACTTCCTTGAGCACGGCCTTGAGACGCTCCTCGAACTCGCCGCGGTACTTGGCGCCCGCGATGAGGGCGCCCATGTCCAGGGCGAAGAGCTGGTGGCCCTTGAGGTTCTCGGGCACGTCCCCTTTGACGATGCGGAAGGCCAGGCCTTCCACTATGGCGGTCTTGCCGACGCCGGCCTCGCCGATGAGGACGGGGTTGTTCTTGGTGCGCCGCGAGAGGATGCGCACCACGCGGCGTATCTCCTCGTCCCTGCCGATGACAGGGTCGAGCTTGCCGTCGCGGGCGTCCTTGAGCAGGTCGCGGGCGAACTTGGCCAGAGCCTCCACCGTATCCTCGGGGTTGGCGCTGGTGACGCGGCGGCCGCCGCGCAGGGCCTCCATGGCCTGCACGAAGCTGACGCGGGATATCTTGTATTCGGCGAGCACCTTACCCAGAGGGGAGCTCGGCGGAACGTCCGTGAGGGCGCAGAAGAGGTGGTCGACGCTGACGTACTCGTCCTGCATCTTCTTCGCCTCTTCCTGGGCCTGGGTGACGCACTTGGCCAGCTCCGGCGTGAGCATGACCTTGGTGGGGTCCATGCCGGGACCGGAGACGGAGGGACGCTTCTTCAGCATCTCCTCCAAGGCCACGCCGAAAGCCTTGAGCGGGACGCCCATCTTCTCCAGGATGCTGGGGACGATGCCCTTGTCCTGGCGGACGAGGGCAAGGGCGAGATGGCCCGTGTCGATGCCCTGGTGCCCCATGCCGGCGGCCAGGCCCTGGGCATCGCTGATGGATTCGCGTGCCTTGTCGGTAAACTTTTCGATGTTCATGACTTCCTCCTTCCCCTCCGGATGGCCAGATCGAAGGCCTAGTTCCCGGAGGGAGGCATTCCTCTAGCTGGCTGGAGTCTGTCCGGACCCTGCGTCCGGGACCTAGTCCTCGGCGTCGAAGCCCTGCAGGCTCTGCACTTCGCGCTCGAGCTGGTCGATGCGCTCGAGCAGGTCCACGATGATGGTCCCGCCCACCACAGGCAGCTCGAAGTCGGCGCAGATGCGCTCCAGCTTGCGGACGCGGTAGACGTCGCCCTCGCTGAAGAGGGTGCAGGCGTCGGTTTCCGTGCGGTCCAGCCATTCAAGCTGGAGCAGGTCGTCGAGGCGATCCCGGGCGAGGCCCGTCAGCTCCAGAAAGTCTTTCTCCGTGATGAGGGAGAGCGCAGGCCCCTGGCCCCGCCCTGCCCTGTCTGAAAATCTGCTCATGCTTGACTCCCGCGGCCCTAGGCGCTGAAGGTCGAGACGCGCTTGAGCTCTTCCCAGAGCCTGCGCTCCTCGTCGGTGATCTGGGACGGCACCTTGACGGCCACCTTGGCGATGAGGTCGCCCCTGGCGCCGGCAGGGCCGAGGCCGCGTCCCTTGATGCGGAACTTCCTGCCGGACGAGGTGCCGGCAGGCAGCTTGAGTTCGATGTCGCCCTCCAGGGTGTGCACCCTGACCGTGCCGCCGAGCACCGCATCCCAGGGAGCGACGCCGGCGTCGCATTCGAGGTTGGCGCCCTCCACCCGGAAGACGGGATGGGGCTTGTAGCGCACCGTGAGGAAGAGGTCGCCGGGGCCGGCGGGACCCTGGCGGCCCTGGCCGGACAGGCGCAGCTTCTTGCCCTCCTGGATGCCTGCGGGAATGTTGATCTTGAGGGTCCTGACCCCGCTGTCGCCCTGGACGGAAATGCTCTTGACGCCGCCGGCCTGCACGTCCTCGAGGCTGAGGGAGACCTCGGCCTCCGTGTCGCGACCGCGGGAGGGCTGGCCGGTGAAGCCGCCGAAGGGCGAGCCTTCCGGCCTGCGACCGGCGCCGCGCGCAAAGGGGCTGCCTCCGCCGAAGAGGGACTCGAAGAAGTCCGAGAAGCCGGAGCCGCCCATGCCACCCATATCCTGGCCGTTGAACGTGAAGTGGAAGTTGCCGCCGGGACCGAAGGGGCCGCCGCCCTGGGCTGCCTGCTCCCAGTCGGGTCCCAGCTGGTCGTAGAGCTGGCGCTTCTTGGGGTCCTTCAGCACTTCGTAGGCCTCGTTGACCTCCTTGAACTTTTCCTCCGCCTGCTTGTCGCCGGGGTTGAGGTCGGGATGGTACTTGCGGGCCAGCTTCTTGTAGGCCTTGGCGATGGTCTGATCATCGGCGCCACGTTCGACGCCAAGCAAATTGTAGTAGTCTTTATAAGAAACTGCCATACACACCTCTTGAATGCGGAACAAGCCGTAATGCCCTTACCTGAAGCAGGCTGCTACATTGGCGACTCGCGCAGACTGCGTCCTGATGCAGAAAACTCCATGCCAGACGTCGCCGCGGGACTGGGATCCCCAACGCATTGCGGATTAACTGCTTTCTTCAGGCTCAAAGATAAGCATGGGAAAGCACGCGTCAAGCGGCCTGCCAAAAGAAAGGGCCGCCCGCATCGGACGGCCCGCAAAGGGACCGGCGCCCTGGATCCAGGGCGCCGGAAAGGGGGAAGGGCTACACGATGCCGTGCTCGCCCGGCTTTTCGTACTCCTCCTTCTGGGCAGCGCGCACGTAGAACTCGGTGCTGCCGAGGGCCAGGAGGATGGGAGAGGCCACGTAGATGGACGAGTAGGTGCCGACGATGACGCCGACCAGCATGGTGAGGGCAAAGGAGTGGATGACGCCGCCGCCCAGGATAAAGAGGGCCAGGGTGGCCATGATGGTGGTGCCGGAGGTCAGCACCGTGCGGGCCAGGGTCTGGTTGATGGAGCGGTTGATGAGGTAGTCGAGCTGCCTGTCCTGGTGGGTGCGCAGGTTCTCGCGCAGGCGGTCGTAGACGATGATGGTGTCGTTGAGGGAGTAGCCGATGATGGTCAGGATGGCCGCCAGGACGTTGAGGTCCACGTCCACGCCCATGATGGCGAGCACGCCCAGGGAGATGCACACGTCGTGCATGAGGCAGACGATGGCGCCGAGGGCGAAGTTGAGCCGCAGGAGGAAGCAGACCACGAGGGTCACGCCGAGGGCAAAGCACACGAGCGTGCCGGTGCCCATGGCGCCGGCCAGGAAGTGCTCGCTCACCCAGCCGAGGGCGTAGGTGCCGCCCCAGAGGCAGGCCGCCATGGCGGCGCCCGCCATCCAGCGCTGCTCGAAGCGGCCGGAGATGTAGACCGCGATGATCAGGATGGCGTAGAAGAGGGCGTTGAGGCCCTTTTCGGTGAGGTCCTTGCCGACCTTGGGACCGACGACCTCGAGGCGCTCGATGGTGGCGGGGTTCTCGGCAAAGCCCTTCTTGAGGGACTCCTCGATGCGGGTGCGCAGGTTCACGGAGGACTCGGTGCCCGAAGAGAAGCGCAGGAGATAGTCCTTGCCGGTGTCGCCGAAGCTCTGGATGGAGAGCCCGGCGAGATCGTACTTTTCAAGGCCCTTCTTCAGCGTCTCGTCGGCGATGTTGTCCTTGAACTGCACCTGGGCGATGACGCCGCCGGCGAAGTCGATGCCCATGCGCAGGCCGGAGCCCGCCAGCATGACGGCGAGGGAGGCAATGATGCACAGGGCGGAGATGAGGAAGCCTATCCGGCGCTTGCCGATGAAGTCGATGTTGACGTTGTCTTTGACGAACTGCAGTGGCATGGATCCCTCCCCGCTAGATGCTCAGGGCCCGGCCGCCGCGGCTGCGGGCCCAGGCTTCGAAGATGGTGCGGGACACGAAGACCGCGGTGAACATGGAGCCGAGTATGCCCAGAGAAAGCGTGACGGCGAAGCCGCGCACCGGGCCGGTTCCGAACTGGTAGAGGATGACGGCCGTGATGATGGTAGTCAGGTTGGAGTCGAAGATGGCGACCGAGGCGTGGTCGAAGCCCGTCTTCACGGCTGCCAGGGGCGTGAGCCCGTGGCGCATCTCCTCGCGTATGCGCTCGTAGATGAGCACGTTGGCATCCACGGCCATGCCTATGGTGAGGACGATGCCGGCGATGCCGGGCAGGGTCAGCGTGCCGCCGAAGGCGGACATGCCGGCCAGGATGATGAGCAGGGTGAAGAGGAGCATGCCGTCGGCAATGAAGCCCGAGAGCCCGTAGTAGATGGCCATGAAGGCCATGACCAGCAGGGCGCCCACGAGGCCGGCCCTGAGGCCGCTGTCGATGGACTCCTGGCCGAGGGAGGGGCCGACGGTGCGCTCTTCGAGCACGGTGACCGGGGCCGGCAGGGAGCCGGCGCGCAGGACGATAGCGAGATCCTGGGCTTCGGAGGTGGTGAAGCTGCCGGAGATGGAGGCGCGGCCGCCGCCGATGCGCTCGCGGATGACAGGCGCGGAGTAGACCTTGCCGTCGAGCACGATGGCCATGCGCTTGCCCACGTTCTCGGCCGTGACGCGCTCGAAGACCGTGGCGCCGCGACTGTTGAAGTTGAGGGCCACGTAGGACTGGTTCATGGAGTCGAAGGCGGGCCTGGCGTCGGAGACGTCCTCGCCGGTGAGCATGGCGTCGCGCTCCACGCAGATGGTGCCGGCCTGCTTCTCGAGGCTGCCGTGGGACTTCTCGAGCAGGGGCAGGGAGATGACGCCCGCGGGGAGCACCGCCTGCTTGCCGTCCACGTCGTCGCGGACAAGGTGGAACTCGAGGTGGGCGGTCTGGCCCAGCAACTGGACGGCGCGGCGCGGATCCGAAATACCGGGCAACTGGACCTGGATGCGGTTGCCGGCCTGCTTGCGAATGTCGGGTTCGGCAACGCCGAACTGGTCGATACGGTTGCGGATGGTGCGCAGAGCCTGGTCCATGGTGAGCTCTTCCAGGCGGGTGATCTCCCTGGGGTCGAACTGCGCGGTGTAGCGCAGCTGGCCGGACTCGCCGCGCTGGGGCTCGCTTAAGACCAGCTGCGGGAAGCGCTTGGCGCAGAGCTCCTTGAGGCCGGCTTCGTCGTCGGCGCGGGGCAGCAGGAACTCCAGGGTGGAACCGCCCACCACGTGGGGGCGCAGGACGACAATCTTCCTGTCCAGCGCCTCGCGGCGCAGATCCTGGCCGGCAAGGGCCAGGGAGTTGGTCACGGCTTTGCTCACCTCGACGCCGAGGGTCAGGTGGATGCCGCCACGCAGGTCAAGGCCGAGGTTGACCCGGCTGTCGGGAAGCAGCTTCTGCAGGCCGGGCCCGACAAAGTTGGGCAGGGCGTAGGCCAGCGTCAGCAGCAGCACAGCGAGAATGATGAGGACACGCCATCTCGTTCCGAACATGTTCACTCCAGAAAAAAAGAAAGCCTCCGCGGCCTTTGCGCCAGACGGCGGCAAAGTCCGCGGAAAACGGGCGGATCCGGCACTTCCGCCAGGAGGCCTTCCCCCTGCGGAAGCGGATCGGAGCATCCCGCTGTATTATTAAGGATGCAGCCGGGACTACTTCTTGGGGGAAGCGTCGGCCGGAGCGTCCAAGGACTTGCCGTCCTTGTTGGTGATGCCGGCCACGGCGGCCCTGCTCATTCTGAGCTGGGCGGTGCCGCACTCGAGAACCACCTCGGTGTCGCTGATTTCGATGATGCGGCCGATGAAGCCGGCGCTGGTCATGATCCAGTCGCCCTTCTTCAGCTCGGAAAGCATCTGCTTGTGGGCCTTCTGGCGCTTCTGCTGGGGACGGATGAGCAGGAACCAGAAGATGACGAACATCAGGATGAGGGGCAGGAACTGGAGCAGCATGTCGGAGCCGGACGGCTGGCCGGCGGCCGCGCCCTGCGGGGCCATGGCTAAGGCTTCGGTGACAAAGGACATGGAATACCTCCGGAAGGATATGCGCATCCGTCCCCGGCGCCGGCCGGCGCGCGCGGACGGAAAAAGTTTTCAGGCAGTCGGAGCATGTAACCTGTACGGGCCGTTCTTGCAAGCCATGGCCAACCGACAAGTTCCTTGACAAAACCCAAGTCCCGACTATACTTGCGACCTTAAATTTTACAACAGCGGCGCCGAGCGCGCCTGGAGGAAAATATGTCCAGTCTACAGAATGCCACCAAGACCGCCGACGGCGTCATGGTCAACGGTTTCCTGGTCTCCCCGACCATCGACAAGTGCGACGGCTGCGAGCGCGTCCGCGAATTCGAAGGCGAGAAGTTCTGCTCCAGCTATCCCAACCCTGCCCGCAAGTGGGTGGGTGGCCGCTGCAACTTCGCGACCCACGTCAAGCTTGAAGCCGCGGCTGCCCAGAAGGTCAACCCTCTGAAGGCCTCCAAGCGCGCCGCCAAGGGCCACTAGGCCTGATGGCGCCGTCTGCTAAGGACGGCAGCGACAAGCAAGAAATCACGGCAAGGAGGCTTTTACGCCTCCTTTTTTTTCTTCCGGCCGCAAGGCCTGAGCCCCACCCCCTGCCCCGCCAGCGGAGGCGCCCATGGCAAACACAGAACTCTCCACGATTCTCGACTACCTCGACGGCCTGTCCGGCAGCGTAGAAACCATCCAGGCCAGGCTGACGGCCTGCCAAGCCGTCGGTCCGGAAAGCGGCGGGCAGGGCGAGGCGAAGAAGGCCGCCCTCATAGAGAAATGGCTCAAGGCCATGGGGATCAGCGACATCGTCCACTGCGACGCCCCCGACGAACGCGTCAAGGAGGGCCTGCGGCCCAACTTCATTGCCACCATACCCGGCAAGTCCAAGCGCGCATTCTGGATCTTCGCCCATCTGGACGTCGTGCCCGCGGGCGACCGCGCCCTCTGGAACACCGACCCCTGGACGGTCGTCCGCAACGGCGACACGCTCTACGGCCGTGGCGTCGAGGACAACCAGCAGGCCATTGTCGGCATGCTGCTCCTCGCCCAGGCGCTGCTCCACAACAAGGTGGTGCCGGAACACACCGTAAAGCTCGTCTTCATGAGCGACGAGGAGTGCGGCAACGAAAAGGGCCTGGCCTACATGCTCAAGCACGAGCCCACGCTCTTTCCCCCTGACGACCTCTACCTCATTCCCGACGGCGGCCTGGCCGATGGCACGGGCATCGAGGTGGCGGAAAAGGCCATGCTCTGGCTCAAGTGCAGCGTCAAGGGCGTGCAGTGCCACGCATCCACGCCCCAGAAGGGCGTGAACGCCCTGGTGGCGGCCTCGGACATAATCCTCTCCCTCACGGGCCTGGCCAAGGACTTCTCCCAGACCGACCCGCTCTTCGATCCCCCAAAGTCCACCTTCGTGCCCACCAGGCACCTGGAGAACGTCCCCAGCGTCAACATCGTGCCAGGCTCCGACGTCTTCTACATGGACTGCCGCCTCGTGCCCGGCATCGACCGCTCGGCCGTCATCGCCAAGGCGCGCGAGCGCGCCCGCGCCGTGGCCAAGCGCAGGGGCGTCGGGGTGGAGGTCGAGCCCGTCCTGAACCAGCCGGCCACCCAGACGGCCACGGAAGCGCCGGTGGCGAGCCTGCTCTCGGCCTGCCTTGCCAAGGCCAGCGTCAAGGCGAAGTTCATAGGCATAGGCGGAGGCACGCTGGCAGCCCTGCTCCGGCGCCGGGGCATTCCCGCCGTCGTGTGGAGCACCATCGCCTCCTCCTGCCACGAGCCCAACGAGCACAGCTCCATCCAGTCCACCATCGACGACACCAAGGTCTTCGCCCTCATGGCGATGCGCGCCAAGCCATGAACGGCGACTTCGACTGCATCGTCGTCGGCGGAGGCCACGCCGGCTGCGAAGCCGCGGCGGCCCTAGCCAGGCTCGGGCACCGGACCCTGCTCGTCACCGGCAACGTCGACCGCCTAGGGCACCTCTCCTGCAACCCCGCCATCGGCGGCCTTGCCAAGAGCCACATGGTCCGCGAACTCGACGCCCTCGGCGGGAGCATGGCCCTGTGGGCCGACCAGGCCGGCATCCAGATGCGCGTGCTCAACATGAGCAAGGGGCCAGCCGTCAGGGCGACCCGGGGCCAGATGGACCGCGAGGCCTACATGCACGCGGTCAGAAAGACCCTCTTTGCCCTGGAGAACCTGACCATATGGCAGGACCAGGCCGTCGCGCTGACCACGGGCGGCAGCCGCTGCACCGGCATACGCACCCGCCAGGGGCTCGTCTTCCGGGCGCGCGACGTGCTGCTCACCACGGGCACCTTCCTCAACGGCAAGATCCACATCGGCCTCGTGAGCATGCCGGCAGGCCGCCTCGGCGACGAGCCCTCGGTGGGCCTGAGCCAGAGCCTGGCCGACCTCGGCATCGAGCTTGGTCGCCTCAAGACGGGAACGACGCCGCGCCTGCTCGCCCGATCCATCGACTTTTCGCGCCTCCAGGCCCAGGGCTCGGACAGGCCGCTCCCGCAGTTCAGCTTCCACGGCCCAAGGCCAGGCCTTCCCCAGACCGTGTGCCACGTCACCTGGACCAACAGGCTGGCCCACGACGTCATCCGCGAAGGCTTCGACAGATCACCCCTCTTCACGGGCGTCATCAAGGGCACCGGCGCCCGCTACTGCCCCTCCATCGAGGACAAGGTGGCCCGCTTCCCCGACAGGGACCGCCACCACGTCTTTCTGGAGCCCGAGGGCCTGGAGAGCCCGGAAGTCTACTGCAACGGCATCTCCACCAGCCTCCCCCTCGACATTCAGCTGCGCATGATCCACGCCATCGAAGGCCTGGAGCATGCCGTCATGGTCAGGCCCGGCTACGCCATCGAGTACGACTACGCCAATCCCACCCAGCTGAAGAAGACCTTCGAGACCAAGGCCGTGGACGGCCTGTGGTTCGCGGGCCAGATCAACGGCACCTCAGGCTACGAGGAGGCCGCGGCCCAGGGCATGTGGGCAGCCCTCAACATTTCCTGCAGCCAGCGGGACCTCGACCCCTTCCTGCCCCGCCGCGACGAGGCCTACATGGCGGTGCTCGCCGACGACCTCGTCACCCTCGGCACCCAGGAGCCCTACCGCATGTTCACCTCGCGCGCCGAGCACCGCCTGCTTTTGCGCGAGGACAACGCCGACCTGCGCCTCACGCCCGAAGGACGGCGCATCGGGCTTGTGGACGACGCGCTCTGGGAGTCCTTCCAGCGCCGCCGCGAGGCCGTCGCCTCCGCCGAAGCCTTCCTTGAAACGGAGCGGCCCGATGCCGAAGAGCTTGGCGAAGGCTTTGCAGAGGAGGGTGCGGCGCTCGGCGGCAGGACCTTTGCCGAGCTGCTGCGCCGGCCCGAAATGGAGCTCGAACGGCTCGCCAGCCTCTCCCCACGGCTGGCCGGCGCCCTGCCGGAAGACGGATTCACCCGCCAGACCGTGCAGTCCAACGTCAAGTACAAGGGCTACATGGAGCGCCAGCAGGCCATGGTGGCCCGCTCGCTCAAGCTCGAGGAGACGCCCCTGCCAGAGGGCCTCGACTACGGCCAGGTGGCCGGCCTCTCCGCCGAGGTGGTGGAGAAGCTCAGGCGCATCCGGCCGGCCAGCCTCGGCCAGGCCGGCCGCATCTCCGGCGTGACGCCGGCCGCCGTGGACTGCCTCGAGATCCATCTGCACAAGCTGGGGCTCCTGCGCCTGCGGCGGCCCAAGAGCGCAAGTCCCGCACGCTGAGACAAGAACCGGTGACGCAAGGGCCGGCACCCGTCCCGGCACGCCTGCGGCGGCCATCCTGCAAGGCATCTCGGCCTCGCGCATCCTGTTGACCGTCCCCGTGGACGGGCGTAATATTTTTTGTCTTTTTTCTTATATTCCATGTTTCTGCGCTCTGCCGGCCTTCCCACCGGAGCCTGCAGGCGCCAGCTGCACCAGGGGGACACTGTGGACGGCGGAAGCGAAGGCCGAAGCATCTGGGCCCGGCTCGGGCATTTTTTCGGCCACAACGAAGACGAAAGCCTCGAGCGGGCCATCATCGACGCCCGCGCCGAGGGCGAGGTGGAAGCCGAAGAGGAGTCCATGCTCCTCGGCATCCTGCGCTTCAACGATCTCAAGGTTGAAGACACCATGACGCCCCGGACGGACATCGACTGCGTCTCCCAGAACGCCACTATTCGCGAGGCGGTCTCCGCCGTCATCGCGTCCGGACACTCGCGCATCCCCATCTACAAGGACACCCGCGACAACATCGTGGGCATCGTGCACGCCAAGGACCTGCTCAGCTGCCTCGCGGAGCCGGGCCAGCAGGACAGGCAGGTCTCCTCCATCATGCGCGAGCCCTTCTTCGTTCCAGAGACCAAGAACATCCGCACCCTGCTCCAGGAGTTCCGCACCCAGAAGCAGCACATCGCCATCGCGCTCGACGAGTACGGCGGCACCTCCGGCCTCATCACCATCGAGGACGTGCTCGAGGAGATCGTGGGCGACATCGAAGACGAGCACGACAAGCCCTCCCAGGAGGACATCCGCGACATGGGCCAGGGCGTCTACGAGATGTCGGGCCGGGCCTTCCTGGAGGATCTGGCCGAGCTCGGCATGCCCCTGGAAAGCGACGAGGTGGACACCATCGGCGGCTACCTCTCCACCGAAGCCGGCCACGTGCCGGCGGCAGGCGAGACCTTCACCGTCGAAGGCTGGAAGTTCACCATCCTGGACGCGGACAAGAAGCACATCAAAAAGCTCTCCGCCTGCCGCGCCAGGCAGGAAGAGGCCTCCTAGACGCCGGCACGCCCCTCTGGCGAAGCGCAAGCAATGAGCGCACAAGTTTCAGGACTCACGTCAAGGCTTCCGGCAGGACTGGCAGGCATAGCCTGCGCGAGCCTTGGCCTGTGGCTCGGCTTTCCCAGCGATCTGCCCTCCCTCCCCCTGCTCTGCCTGCTCTATCCCGCAGGGCTCGCCCTGCTCTCCCGCCATGCCCGAAGCTGGCGCTCCGCCCTGCTCTGGGGCTGGGCAGCCGGCATCCCCGGACACTTCGCGGCCCTCTACTGGCTGGCGCTGCCTCTCTCGCAGGTGGGAGGCCTACCGCTGCTGGCCGCGGTGCCTCTGGCCCTGCTCGTCTGCTGCGGGCTATCCATACAGTGCGCCGTCTTCACCCTTTTCTGCTGGCGCTTCTGGCAGCCCCGGCTCCTGTCGAGCGGCCTGGCCATGGGCCTGGCCTGGCATCTTGCCGAGCACGGCTTCGCCCTGGCCTTCGGCTTTCCCTGGCTTCCGCTGGCAGGCGCCCTTGCGGCCCAGCCCCTGCTGGTGCAGACGGCAGGCTTTGCCGGCGCCTTCCTGACCTCGGGCTTCTGGGCCATGGCGGCCCTGCTGGCAGCCGGCTCCATGCTCGGCGGCGGACTGCGCAGCGCGGGCGCGGCCGCCGTCCTTGCCCTGGTCCTGGCGGGCTACGGCTGGCACGCCCTGGCCAAGGCGCCCTTCGAGGCCGCTCCCACGGGACCAGGCTCCTTCCCAGTGCTTATGGTCGAGGGCAACATCGATCAGAACCAGAAGTGGGGAGAGGCCTACCAGCAGAGCACCGTGGACGCCTATACCAGCCTCACGGAACGAGCCTGCGCCGAGGCGCGGGCCGCAGGCGCAGCCGACCTCGATCAGGGCCTCATCGTCTGGCCCGAGACGGCCATGCCCTTCGACGTGACCCGCTCCCGGCATGCGGGGCGCATCCAGGCCTGCGTGCTGGCCTGCGGCATGCCCCTCGTGACCGGCGAGCCCGGCATCGAAATCACCCGCCAGGGAAAGCGCGTCTACAACCGGACCCAGCTCATCTCGGCCGAGGGCTATCCGGCCGGCCACTACGACAAGGAGCACCTGGTTCCCTTCGGCGAATACGTGCCCCCCTTCCTCAACTGGGAGTTCCTGGCGCCCCTCCTGCAGGAAGTGGGCGCCTACACCCCTGGAAGAAGCGCCACCCCCCTGCGCACGGGCAGGCTCGTCATGGGCGCCCTCGTCTGCTACGAGGGCATCTTCCCCTGGCTGGCCCAGGCCCGCGCGGCCCAGGGCGCCAACCTCCTCCTCGACATCAGCAACGACGGCTGGTTCGGCGCCACCCCGGCTCCCCGCCAGCACCTCTACCTGACGAGCCTGCGCTGCATCGAGCAGAAGCGCTGGCTCGTCCGCGGCACCAACACCGGCATCTCCGCCGTCGTCGACGCCAACGGGCGCATCGCCTTCGCTGGCGACCAGTTCAAGGCCCAGGCCCTCTGGGCCAGAGCCCGCACCGAAAGCGCCCCGAGCCTCTACGCCGCGGCCCACCCCTTCATCCCGCCGCTGTCCTGCGCCCTGCTGGGCCTGCTCCTGTGGCGGCAGTACAGGAAGACAGAACGCCATGCTTCAGCTGAGTGATCTCCGCCCCCGCTGCCAGGCCCTCGACGGCCGCTTCTCCACACTCTGGGGGCGTCTTTGACTCCGAGGGCGACGCCAAGCGTCTTGCCGACATCGAAAAGGACCTCGCCAAGCCCGATGCCTGGGGCAATCCGGAAGCCCTGACGCCGGTGCTCCAAGAAAAAAGCCGCATCGAAGGCAACCTCGCCCGGTACAAGGAGCTGAAGGACTGCCGCGACGACATGGCGGCCTTTCTGGAGCTTGCCGAAGAAAGCGAAGGCGACGAACTGCAGGAGCTGCTCGAGAGCCTTGCCGAGCAGCTCGACCTGCTGGAGCAGCGCCTGGACGACACGGAAATGGTCACCCTGCTCGGCGACGAGGAGGACGCCAAGAACGCCATCCTGGAAATCCATCCCGGCGCCGGCGGCACCGAGGCCCAGGATTGGGCCGAAATGCTCCTGCGGCTCTACACCCGCTGGGCCGCCAGGCGCGGCTTCAAGTGCGAGGAGATGGACTACCTGCCCGGCGAAGAGGCCGGCGTGAAGCGCGTGACCCTGCGCCTCATCGGTCCCTACGCCTTCGGCCAGCTCAGATCCGAGCGCGGCATCCACCGCCTCATCCGCATTTCGCCCTTCGACAACTCGGGCCGGCGCCACACCTCCTTCGCTTCGGTGGACGTCATTCCCGACGTGGGCAACGAAATCAAGCTGGACGTCAAGGAGTCGGATCTGCGCATCGACACCTTCCGCTCCTCCGGTCCCGGCGGCCAGGGCGTCAACACCACGACCAGCGCCGTGCGCATCACCCATCTGCCCACGGGCATCACCGCCCAGTGCCAGAACGAGCGCAGCCAGCACCACAACAAGGACTCCGCCATGCGCATCCTCATGGGCCGGCTCTACAACCTCGAGCTGGAAAAGCGCGATGCGGAGCGCCAGGCCACCTACGACAGCAAGGACGCCATCGCCTTCGGCAGCCAGATCCGCACCTACACCCTGCAGCCCTTCCGCCTGGTCAAGGACCACCGCACCGGCTGCGAGGGCACGGACACCGACGCCATTCTCGACGGCGACATCGACAAGTTCCAGCACGCTTTCCTGCTGTGGCGCTTCGCCAAGCTCCACGCGCAGGGCGCGAGGTAGGCGCCATGGACGCGAACGAAGCGAGCCCTGGCAGCCAGGCCAGAAGCGGCGAAGCCCGCTTCCCCGGCCTTGCCGGGCGCTGGCAGGCTGAGAGCTTGCGCCTTGCACGCTCCGGCAGAGGCGTCTTCCTCTTCCTGGTCCGCGGAACCTCGGCGGATCTGGCCAGAGAAGTGGCCGGCGAAGCCGGACTCTGCGATCTGGCCGAAGCGGGAGGCGACAACGCCGCCGGCCTGCTCATGCCGGATCTCGAACCGCTCGAGGCGGAACGCCGGGCGCTGGCCCTGCACGCCAGGCTCACCGCCCTTGCCGGCGCGCCCGTGACGGCGGCCTACGGCCTTATCCGCCGGGGGCCTGACCAGCCGCTGCGCGGGGAATCCGCCGAAGGCTCCGCTCTGGCAGGCTTCTTTGCCAAGGTGCTGAACGTCCTTGACGAAGGCCCGCAGGACGGCAGGCTGCACCGCGTGCGCGAGGAGGCGGCCCGCGACCTCGGCGCCCGCGTGCTCGCCGAGGAAAAGCGCTTTCTGCTCTTCGGAGCCAAGTGAGGAGGGGGCTTATGGACAACGAATCCCTGACGCTGGCGGAAGGCCAGAAGCACGGGCAGGCAGCGGAGCAGAAGCCGGTGCCAGACCAGGCGCGGCCTTCGGACACCCCGCCCGCCTGCTTAAGCCTGGCCGTGCTTTCCGGCAAGGGCGGGGTCGGCAAGACGAGCCTGACCCTCAACCTGGCTCTGGCTCTGGAAGAGGCGGGCGCAAAGACGCTCGTTGTGGACGGGGACCTGGGCCTTGCCAACATCGACGTTTTGCTCGGGATTGCGCCCGATGGCAGCCTCCAGGACTTCCTGCTCGGCCGGGCAAGGCTCGAGGACCTCGTGGTCCGCGTCTCGCCGGGCCTGGACGTTTTGCCGGCAGCCTCGGGCGCCGAAGACCTCGTCACCGTCACCCAGGCCTCCCGGGGCTTGCTTGCGGACAGCCTCGCCCCGCACCTTGCCGGCTACGGCTTCGTCTTTCTGGACCTTGGCGCCGGCATTGCCGCCAATGTCCGGGAGCTCAGCGCCCTGGCCCGCATGAAGCTCGTGGTGACCACACCCGAGCCCACGGCCCTCACCGACTGCTACGCCCTCATGAAGGTGCTCAACGCCAGCCAGGGCACGACGGACTTTGCCTGCATCGTCAACAGCGTGCAGGAGGAAGGCGAGGAGGCCTTCACCGTCCAGCGGCTTGGCGGCGCCTGCAGCCGCTTCCTCGGCTTCGAGCCCCGCTTCCTCGGCGCCGTGCGCCAGGATCCGGCGGTGGCAAAGGCCGTCTGCCTGCGCGAGCCTCTGCTCAGGAGCTTCCCCGAGAGCGGAGCCGCAAAGGACATCCGCGCCATAGCCAGGCGCCTCCTGGCCGAGCGGGCCCGCATGCAGATGCAGGGGCTGCTGGATCCGCCCCTCGTGCTCCCGGACGACAGCCCTCAGGCGGACAGGGCGGCGCTTCTTGCAAAGAAGCCCTCGTAATTGGCAAAAATCTTGCTATTTCACCTTGCAGGGGCTACAGGAATATGACCTTCCGCCCCATCTTGGCTCGGCGCGAAGCGCACAACCCGCACCGGCTCGGCTCGGCTGCGGCCAAGGAGAAGCATATGCTGTTTTCTGGAGTTCTCACGGCAATCGTGACGCCGTTCAAAAACGGCGGCGTGGATGAAGAAGCCTTCCGGGCCCTTATCGACTGGCAGATCAGCCAGGGCGTGCACGGCCTCGTGCCCTGCGGCACCACGGGCGAGTCCGCCACCATGTCCCATGACGAGCACATGCGCGTCATAGAAATCTGCGTCGACCAGGTCAAAGGCCGCGTGCCCGTCCTCGCCGGCTCCGGCTCCAACAACACCACCGAAGCCGTCAACCTGACCCGCTTTGCCAAGAAAGCCGGCGCAGACGGCGCCCTGCTCATAACCCCCTACTACAACAAGCCCACCCAGGAAGGCCTCTACCAGCACTTCGCGGCCATAGCCAAGGCCGTGGATCTGCCGCTGGTGCCCTACAACGTGCCCGGCCGCACGGGCTGCAACATGCTCCCGCCCACCGTGGCCCGCCTGGCCAAGGACTTCCCGAACATCATCGGCATCAAGGAGGCCACAGGCTCCCTGCACCAGGGCAGCGAAGTGGTCCAGGCCACGCCCGAGGGCTTTGCCGTCCTCTCCGGCGACGACTTCACGGCGCTTCCGCTCTGGGCCGTCGGCGGCCAGGGCGTCATCTCCGTGACCTCCAACATCGCCCCGGCCCGCATGGCTTCCATGTGGAACGCCTTCAAGGCCGGCGACCTCAAGAAGGCCCGCGAGATCCACGAGTCCCTCTTCCCCCTGCACACGGCCATGTTCATCGAGAGCAACCCCATTCCGGTCAAGACCTCGCTCCACCTCATGGGCCGCATGGAGCTCGAGATGCGCCTCCCGCTCTACCCCATGAGCGACGCCCACCTGGAAAGCCTCAAGGCCGAGCTCAAGAAGCAGGAACTCATCTAGCCAGACTTCCGGACAGGGTTCAGGCCCTGCCTCTGCCATATTCCAAAGGCTCCCTCGCCTGTGGCCTGGGAGCCTTTTGCATTGCCCCCGAAGGGGCCTGGAATCCTTATGAAAAAGCTCTGCACCCTGATCTCCGAGCACATGGCCCTGCTCGTCCTGGCCTGCGCCGGCCTGGCGCTCGCCTTTCCCGGCGCCTGCACGCTCCTTCCCCCGAAAGCCATAGCCTGGCTGCTCGGCGTCGTCATGTTCGGCATGGGCATGACCCTGACCATCCAGGACTTCAAGACCGTTCTGCAAAGACCCAGGGACATCGCCATAGGCCTCCTTGCCCAGTTCACGGTCATGCCAGGCCTGGCCTGGCTTCTGGCCAAGGCCTTCCAGCTCGACGACGCTCTGGCGCTCGGCGTGGCGCTCGTCGGCTGCTGCCCCGGAGGCACGGCCTCCAACGTCATCGCCTACCTTGCCAAGGGCGATCTGGCCCTCTCCGTCGCCATGACGGGCGCCTCCACCCTGGCCGCCCCGCTGGCAACGCCCCTGCTGACCCTGCTCGTGGCGGGCAAGACCATAGACGTCCCCGTGGCTGCCATGTTCTTCAGCATCCTCTGGATAGTCATCCTGCCCATTGCCGGAGGACTTGCCGCCAAGTGGCTCTGGCCCCGGGCCACAGCCAAGGCTGCCGAGGCCATGCCCGCCGTCTCGACGCTTGCCATAGCGCTCATCGTCGTCATCGTCGTGGCCGCCAACGCCAGGACCCTGATGACCACGGGCTGGCTGGTTCTTGCCGTGGTGGTCCTGCACAATCTCTGCGGCCTTGGCCTCGGCTGGCTGGCGGCCTCCCTGCTGGGGCTTGCCCGCGAAAAGCGCATCGCCATCGCCGTCGAGGTGGGCATGCAGAACTCCGGCCTCGCCAGCGGCCTTGCGGCAGCCCACTTTGCGACCTACCCCATGGCGGCCGTACCGGGGGCCATCTTCAGCGTCTGGCACAACTTCAGCGGCGCCATGGCCGCCCGCTTCTTTGCCAGAGGCGCCGTCAGGCGCCAGAGCGGAACGCAGGATGGAGACAAGGCGGTGCGGAACGACGCACCCTGAGCCGGCTAGGGCCGCCTCGAGATGCGGAGCGAACCGTGGCGGGAGAGATAGCGGGTGCCGGCATTGTAGGTCTGGCAGACGGTGCCGGCGTCCTGGCCTTCGCAGGTGTAGGTTTCGGGGCACTGCGTGATCCTGGGGCCGTTGACGAAGGCGGGGTGCTGGAGCACGAGCCTGCCGCCCGCAAAGCGCGCTGTGGCCGGCGCCGAGTAGTCCCTGCCCGTGGTGAAGCTGTGCTGGTAGAAGCGGCCTCTGCCCTTGGCATTGAAGCAGAAGCGGTTCTGCACCCTGCCGATGACGGGGGTGCCGGGCGCATCGGAACGCAGGGTCGACGGCTCGAAATACCAGCAGCCCTTGAGGAAGGAGAGGTCGCCGCGCCGCCTGGCCTCGGCCGGGATCTCGAGCCTGTCGCTCTGGCGCCTCGGCCTGGCTTCGGCCTGCCGCGGGACGGGCTTCTCCTCCTCGACCATGACCTGCTCGCCGAAGAAGGGCTGATCCGGCTCCGGCCGTTCCCCCTTGACATCCGGCGCATCGCCGAAGAAGGGCTGATCCGGCTTCGGCGGTTCGGACACGATGGCATCGAACTCCTCTGCCGCCGCAGGGCCTGGGGGCGCTGCCAGCAGAAGGCAGAGCACGAGCCCGGCATGGCGCTTCAGCAGGGGAAGGAAGCCCCGTTGTGTCATGCAGCCGCGCATCGCCCTACGGCCTCCTTGAAATGCGCACTGTGCCATGGTGGGAGAGGTAGCGGGTGTCCGGTGAATAGGTGCGGCAGACCGTTCCGGCGTCCTGGCCGTCGCAGGTAAAGGTGCCGGCGACGCGGCGGCCGTGCATGTTGCGGAACATGGGGTGGTGGAGCACGAGCCTGCCTCCCGCAAAGCGCGCGGTGGCCGGCGACGAGTACTCGCGCCCCGAGTTGACGTAGCGCTGGGTGAAGGTGCCGCGACCTGAGCCGTTGAAGCAGAAGCGGTCCTGGATCATGCCGAGGAAGGGGGCGCCGGGCGCGTCGGCGCGCAGGGCCTGGCGCTCGAAGTACCAGCAGCCCTTGAGGAAGGAGAGGTCGTTGCGCCTGGCCGCGTCCGCCGGAATCTCGAGGCGATTGGACTGGCGCCTCGGCTTGGCCTCGGCCACGGGCTTGGGCTTCTCGGGTCTGGGCTTCTCGGCCACGGGCTTGGGCCTGACGGGCTTAGGCTTTTCAGCCACGGGCCTGCGCTCAGGCTTCGGCTTGGGCTCCGGCTTCTCCTCTTCGACGACCACCTGGTCGCCGAAGAAGGGCACATCCGTCTCCGGATCAGGCTTCGGCGGATCCGAGACGATGGCATCGAATGCATCGGCCAGAACTGTCCCTGCGGGTACGGCCAGCAGGAAGCAGAGAAAGAGCGTGGCAGAACGCTTCAGCATGGGGCATGCCCTCCCTTGTGCGTGGCGAAACGGCTTGACGCCGACGGCTTTCCAGTAGCACGCCGGCGGGGGAGCAGGCAAACGCCGCCCCCCTGGCTCTGCCCATGCAAGCTCCGTGCCGAAGGCTGTCCTCCGCGTCCATCCTGCCTCGCCTACCTGGCCTTTCCGGCCTTTTCAGCCTTGCCGGCCTTTCTGGCCTTGCGCTTCCAGCCCTCGCCCCGGACCTTCTGCTCAGGCGCCATCTTGACGAGGCGCGGCTCGAAGCGGGCGAGAACGTCCACGAGGCCGGCCTGGCCGGCCATGACCTCGGCGATGTCCTTGTAGGCCTCGGGACTTTCGTCAAGGGAGCCGGATACAAGCTCCACGCGATGGCCTTCCAGAAGCTCCGCCAGCTTTTCCCTGGAGAGACTCTTGAAGGCCTCGGCGCGGCTCATGCGCCGGCCTGCGCCGTGGGAGCAGGAGGCAAGGGAGTCCTCGCAGCCTCTGCCCTGGACGACGAAGCCTGAACTGGCCATGGAGCCGGGAACGACGCCCTGCACGCCTTGGCCTGCGGGCGTGGCGCCCTTGCGGTGCACGACAAGGCGTTGTCCGCCGTGCTCCTCGAGCCAGGCGAAGTTGTGGTGGTTTTCAACGTGCGCGAGCTCTTCGGCTCCGAGCGCAGCCAGCACATGCGCGTGGATGAGCTCGTGGCTGGCAGAGGCGTAGCGGCCCATGAGCTCCATGCAGGCCCAGTACTGCCGGCCGGGATCGCTGTCGAGATCCAGCCAGGCAAGGTGCTTCATCTCCCGGGGCAGTGCTGGACGCAGCGCCATGGCCCGCCTGCTGTAGAAGCTGGCCACCTCCTCGCCCGAGCCGCGGCTGCCGGAGTGGCTCAGGAGGGCAAGATAGACGCCTTGCGCAAGCGCCTGTCCGCCAAGCACAGCCGGGCGTTCCAGATGGAGCTCGCCGAACTCGGCGAAGTGGTTGCCTGCGCCACTGGTGCCGAGCTGCTTCCAGGCCTTGTCCTTGGCAACGCCGGCCTCCCGGGCTATCTCCCAGTCCTCGTCCATGACGGCATGCTCCCTCAGGCAGCCCTTCTCGAAGCTGGCGCCGAGGCCGAAGCGCGTCTCGCGCTCCAGAGCGTCCTTCAAAGCATCCCTCCTGGCATCGTCCAGCGCGCAGGCAGGCATGTCGAGCACCGTCAAGCGCATGCGGCAGGCGATGTCCACGCCCACGGCATAGGGAATGACGGCCCCCTCCACGGCGAGCACGCCGCCTATGGGCAGGCCGTAGCCGGTGTGGGCGTCCGGCATGAGGGCGCCCCGGACGGCGCAGGGCAGAAGACTTGCCGACTCCATCTGGGCAATGGCGCCGGCCTCGAGTTCTGTACCGCCAAAGTTGATCCAGGGGGCAGGCTCCTGGCGCGGCACGAAGAGCCCGCCGCCGGGGAGTCTGGCCTCGAGGGCGCGGGCAAGCTCGCCCAGCAGGGGATGGTCCCGCAGGGCCGAAGGCTTGGCGCAGAGCCTTGCCAGGTCTTCCCGCATCAAGCCGGGATCGGCCCCCTGGGCCAGAGCCGTGTTCGCAAGCCGCAGGGCGAGCGGCATGAGGGCGGGATCGCGCGGGATCCCGAAGGCGTTCATTTCCTTGGCTGTGATCATCTACTCCTCCTTGCCTGCGCAAGGCACGCTGACGGCGACACGGCCCTTCGTCTTCTCGACGCGTGCCCTGCGGCCAGTAAAGAGCTCCAGCACCTTGAGGCAGGTGGCTGCGTGGCTTGTAAGGCGCTGGGCCGTGAAGCTCCCTCCGCCGGCAAGGGCTAGGGGAACAAGGAGCTGGTCGGCAAGGCAGGATTCCGCATCCGCCCCTGACTTCAGGTAGGCAAGGGCTCTGGCGCAGGCGTGGCCGGCCACGGCCTCGGCGCTGCGCCCCCGCCAGCCGCACTCGGCAAAGACGGTATGCAGCCCGCCGTGGGCAAGGCTCACCAGCACCATGTTGCCGGCGCCGTCGGGCACGGACCTCTCCGCCCCGCAGGGACCCGTGTGCAGGCAGATGCGCTCCCGGGCAAGGCCCAGCGCCTCGCCCCTGGCAAGCAGGGTACCGATCTCGCGCCCGAGCACGCCCTCGGGCAGGCCGTGTCCGTAGATGCTGGCCGAGGCACCCTCGAAGTCTCCAAAGGGCAGGGCTTCAAACGGCCGCTGTGCTCGGCAGGGCTCGATGGCAAGCTCAACGCGCCCGCCGCCACTGTGCATGTAGCCGGCGCGCACAAGCTTCGCCTGGCAGCGGGCGCCCATGCGCCAAAGCCAGGGGAAAAGGCTCTCTGCCATGAACTCGAAGGGCGGGGCATAGGCCACGTGGGTGCCACCTTCCACCGCGACGCTCGAGGGCTTGCCGGCGAACAGCAGTGGCGGAAGGACGGCCTGGAGCACCAGCATGGCGCTTCCGCCCGTGCCGACGGCAAAATGCCAGCAGCCTGCCTGCACGGGGCCGGGAGCAAAGCTCAGGCTCGTGGAATGCATCTCGTCCCCTTCTACCTTGGCCTGGCAGATCTGGGCGCAGGCCTTCACGCAGGCCAGATGCTGACGCTTGAGCCCAGGCTTTTCCCTCCTGGCGCGGATGCGCTCCATGCAAAAGGGCTTGCCCAGCGCCATGGAAAGGGCCAGCGAGGCCCGGAGTATCTGTCCTCCGCCCTCGCCCATGGCGCCGTCGACGGCGATGCATTCCTGTAATTCCTGTAGCGACATGCTGTTTCTCCTTGCCGGCGTCCCTGCCCCGGCTGGGGCATCCCGGCGTATGAGGTTCGTTCGGTGACGCTTCCAGCATAGCATGTTCCGTGCCAGTCCTATGCAAAACACAACTTATTGATTTTACAGCAGATATTTTTCTTGCACAGCCCCGCGCCACAGCGTTATCTATCTAAAAAGATAAACTTTATAAAAATGGATATAACATGCACCGCAAAACTGTCGTCATCGGCCTGCTTGGCACCCAGCTGGACCAGCGCGGGGGCTTCGGGCCTGGACGCTGGGACAGCTGGCGACCGTCGGTGGCTGCCTGCCAGCAGCCGGATCTCGTCGTGGACCGCTTCGAGCTGCTCCACGGCTCGGCCTTCGAGCGCCTGGCTGAGCTCGTGGCCAAGGACATGCGGCAGGCCTCGCCCGAGACCGAGGTGCGCCGGCACGTCCTCGATCTGGCAGACCCCTGGGACTTCGAGGAGGTCTACGCCAGCCTCTACGACTTCGCCGAGAGCTATCCCTTCGACACGGACGCCGAGGACTACCTCATCCACATCAGCACGGGCACCCACGTCCTGCAGATCTGCCTCTTCCTGCTCACCGAGTCCCGGCACTTTCCGGCCAGGCTCCTGCAGACGGGCGTCAAGCCCAGGAGCACGGATCCCCTCGGCATCTGCAGCGTCATCGACCTCGACCTCTCGCGATACGACCGCATCGCGGAGCGCTTCCAGCGCAAGGCCAGCGCCGGCGCCAGCGTCCTCAAGGCCGGCATCGAGACGAAAAACCAGGCCTTCAACGCCATGATAGCGCGTCTCGAGCGCGTGGCGGCCCAGGCCTCAGGTCCCATACTGCTCACCGGCCCCACGGGCGCCGGCAAGTCAAGGCTTGCCAGGCTCGTCTACGATCTGCGCCGGGAGCGCCGCGTGGTGCAGGGGGACTTCGTGGCCGTCAACTGCGCAACCCTCCGGGGGGATGCTGCCATGTCCGCCCTCTTCGGCCACCGCAAGGGCGCCTTCACGGGCGCGACCGGGGAACGGGCCGGCCTCCTGTGCCAGGCCGACGGCGGCGTGCTCTTCCTCGACGAGGTCGGCGAGCTCGGCCTGGACGAGCAGGCCATGCTGCTGCGCGCCGTGGAAGAAGGGCGCTTCTACGCTCTGGGCGCAGACAGGGAAAGCGAGAGCTCCTTCCAGCTCATCTGCGGCACCAACCGCGATCTGGAGCGCCAGGCAGCTCTGGGGCTCTTCCGCGAGGATCTGCTCTCGCGCATCAAGCTCTGGACCTTCCGCCTGCCGGGCCTTGCCGAGAGGCCCGAAGACATCGAGCCCAACCTCGACTACGAGCTGGAGCAGGCCTCGGAAAAGCTCGGGCGCCGCATCCGCTTCAACCGGGAGGCGCGCGAGCTCTTCCTCAACCTTGCCACGGGCCCGGACGCCCTGTGGCGGGGCAGCTTCAGGGACCTCTCATCCCTAGTCCTGCGCCTCGGGGTGCTGGCAGACGGCGGCCGGGTGGACGCTGGGCTTGTCCGCGACGAGTGGGCACGGCTCGTCGAGGGCTGGCGCCGGCTTGGCGGCGCATGCGGCGGATCGCGCGGGACGGCAGGGGAGTCCGCACGACTAGCTGAAGACCGCGCCCTGCTCGAAGCAGTCCTCGGCAGGGAGGGCCTGCAGGCACTCGACCTCTTCGACCAGCCCCAGCTGGCGCTGGTCCTGCGCACCTGCCGGCAGGCGAAGTCGCTCTCCGAGGCGGGACGGACGCTCTTTGCCAGCTCGAGGCTTGCCAAGACCAGGGCCAACGACGCGGACCGCCTGCGCAAGTACCTCGCCCGCTTCAATCTCGCCTTTGACGACGTCAAGGCGATCTTCGAGAGTAGCAGCCCCTGACGCAGGCCTTTCTTCTCTGTCATATTTTCTGCATACTGCGTCCAACGGAAACGGGGAGAGCCCAAGGCTTGCCCCACATGAC
>JAEEGI010005442.1_pt1 | contig 29310 bp, 27 predicted proteins | sample 8958751 | NCBI WGS metagenome assembly JAEEGI01 (sample SAMN16246545, study PRJNA631951) | gut metagenome | biome: gut microbiome; feature: rumen; material: KS-attached | host: Bos | place: Iran: Karaj | collected 2018-10 | reverse complement strand
ATTTCGCATTCGTGGTGCGGGAACATCAGGTCCATTCCGCCGCCGTGGATGTCGAATTCCTGCCCGAGGTATTTCTCTCCCATCACCGAGCACTCCAGATGCCATCCCGGGAAGCCCTCGCCCCAGGGGGATGGCCAGCGCATGATGTGCTCCGGCTCCGCCTTTTTCCAGAGGGCGAAGTCGTAGGGCGCGCGCTTGTCGCTCTGCCCGTCCAGGGAACGGGTGCCTTCGAGGGTGTCTTCCAGGGTGCGCCCGGAGAGGACGCCGTAGTGGAAGTCGCGGTTGTATTTCTCCACGTCGAAGTAGATGCTGCCGTTGGATTCGTAGGCATACCCCGCCGCGAGGATCTTCTTGATGGTCTCGATCTGCTCGATGATGTGGCCGGACGCCCTCGGCTCGATGGAAGGGGAGGCGTTGCCCAGGAGCCGCATCGCTTCGTGGTAGCGCTCGGTGTAGGTCTGAACGATCTCCATCGGCTCCAGCTGCTCGAGCCGGGCCTTCTTGGCGATCTTGTCTTCGCCTTCATCGGCGTCGTGCTCCAGATGTCCTACATCCGTGATGTTGCGCACATAGCGCACCTTGTAGCCGAGGAACTGCAGGAGTTTGAAAAGGATGTCATACGTGACGCCGGGACGGGCGTGCCCGAGGTGGGCGTCGCCGTACACGGTGGGGCCGCAGACATACATTCCCACGTGCCCGGGATGAATGGGCTTGAAGAGTTCCTTCGTCCGGGTCAGGGTGTTTGTGAGATAGAGATTGCGCATCGTTATTTTCTCAAATGACCGATTCTACGGATCGGCAGGGTCGGGGTAATGGATTTTGCTTTATGAAGAAATTTTATTCTATAAGAAGGTGCTGAGCTGGCAGCCTCATCTTCCCAGCCATCCAGGTTCGGAAGCGTAATATTGGAAACGCCATAACGCCCCGTCGCCTTCCCGTCCTGATCGAATTCCATCAGATACAGTTTTGTGGCGCCCGGCCCCCAATAAGAAGTATAATACTCGCTGTCAGCACTGCTGAAGATAAGATCGGCCATTGTTGCGGTAGGATCATCGGCCAGTTTTCCCATCAGAGAATTCTGGTAATCGGCCAGCAAGCCTTCCACAGAGCCGTAGTAGTATGCCAGTTCTTCGTCTGTATTGGTTTCCATCCAGAAGTACTTGATGCCGGGAGCGTTGACATTGACGTCGAAATAGGCGTCCCCGTCATACCAATAGGGTTCACCCTTGACGGTCACGGACCAATTACTCTGCAGACTGAGCTGGACATCCAGTTCCGGCGTATCCGGATCGGGGTCGTCCGTAACCGAGGAACCGGTCTTGGTAAGGGCGCACCAGGCAAATTTTCCGTTGTAATTGCCGTTGACATCCGTGCCGAAGATGAAGAACTCGTAGTCGCCGTTTTTGAATTCGTCATATCCGATGGTGTCGTCGCCCTGTGAAATCATATCCCCGGCCGTCAGATCGTCGTAATATGCGGAATAGTATTCGAGATCCTCCTGGATCCACTGTGTAACGATGGAAGCGATATCGGTCTGGCTCGCATCCTTGACGTGTTCCGTATAAAATCCTCCATCGAGCACTGCGGAATAGTAATATTCCGATCCGGTACCCTTGATCTCGAAGACCTCGCTGTCTTCGGTGACGGTATTACCGGACATGTCCTCATAGGTGAACGGGATGAAGCCCTTATAGGAAACGCTCCAGCCGGAATAACTCCCCTCGCCGCCCGGGCTATCTCCTTCGCCGCCATAACCGTTGGTCACGGCCTTGACGTAAACGAGGCTTTTATCTTTACTGACCTGCGCGCCGGAGGCGGACAGGATCTGGATGCCGATGCTGTACGTACCGGCGGCGAGCCCGGCCGGATTCAGCGTTACGGGGATGCGGGCGCTCGTGCTGCCGGCGGCAATGGTGGCCGTCGCGGGGACGGTAATGTTGGCATAGGGGAGAACCGTCGTGCCGGGAAGGGCGGAACCCACGGTGGTCAGACTGACGATGACCGCTTTCGTCGAAGCGTCCGACATGCTGAGGGTGACCTCGGCGGTGTTGTCTTCTGCAAACTGTTCATCAGCGGAGATGCTGACCGTGAGATTCTTGCCTGTTTTCTGCTTGTCGCAGGAAAGGATGACCGTCGCGGCTGTCGCTACAAGCGCAATGATCTTCAGAAAATGTGTCTTCATTCTTTTTCGCCTCAAATTGATTCAAGAATTCCAAAGTTAGGATTTTTTCGCGATAAAAACAATTTTGAAAAAAATCCGCAAAAAAATTTGCAGATTCAAAATATAGTTGTACCTTTGCAATCCCAAACGGGAACTGGTGCGGTAGTTCAGTTGGTTTAGAATACCGGCCTGTCACGCCGGGGGTCGCGAGTTCGAGCCTCGTCCGCACCGCAGAAAGTCGCTGAAATTCAGCGACTTTCTTTGTTTATATCTATTTCTGCCGGCTGATGTAGCGCGGGTGGACCTTGCCTTTGAGAATGTTCTGGAGTTTTTTCCCGATGATCTTTTTGCGGATGGGGGAGACGTTGTCGGTAAAGATGTTGCCGTCCAGGTGGGAGAGCTCGTGCTGGACCATCCGGGCCGAGAATTTGTCCAGGCGCTCGGTCACTTTCTCGAAGGCCTCGTTGTAGTATTCGACCGTGATGGCGTCGGGGCGGGTGACGTCGGCATACACGCCGGGAACGCTCAGGCAGCCCTCGTTGTAGGTGCATCTGGTGGCGCTTTCCTCCAGGACGACGGGATTGATCATCGTGCGGCGCCAGTCTTTGAGGTAGGGATAGGTTTCCTTGAGCGGGTCGCCGTCCACGATGAGGATGCGCTTGCTGACGCCGACCTGGGGGGCGGCCAGACCGACGCCGTCGGCCTTGGCGAGCGTCTCCTTCATGTCGGATACGAGCTGGAGAATTTCATCTTTCCGGGAGAGGTCGGCCTCTTCCGCCTTTTTGCGCAGGACCTCCGCGCCATAGAGATAAATCGGTAATATCATAGCTTTTTATTTTTTTCTTTTGCCTTTGCCGCCCGCCTTGCGGGAGAGGGTGTCGGGGACAGCCGACGGGTCGAAGGATGCGACGCTGCCGGAAGTGCGGTCCATGTAACTCTGGAGAATGATGGCGGCGCTGATTTTGTCCACAGAGGCCTTGTCCCTCCGGTCGGAGGCCTTCATCCCGCCGTCGATCATGACGCGGTGTGCGAGAACCGAGGTGAAGCGCTCGTCCTCCAGGGTGACCGGGATGCCGGGAAATGCCTTCTCGAGCCTTTTGAGGAAGACTTCCACATCCTTGGCCGCCTCCGACGGCGCCCCGTCCATATTGGTCGGCCAGCCCACGACAAATCGCGTTATTGTCTCGGACGCGGCGTATTTTTGAAGATATTCTATTATCTTTGTAGAATCAACGGTATCAAGGGCGGACGCAAAGATGCCGAGGGGATCGCTCGCCGCGACTCCCGTACGCTTCCTGCCGAAGTCTATTCCGATCAGTCTGTCCATTGGTCCCGCAAAGATACATATTTTTAATGGAAAAAAGACACATCGCCATACTCGGGGCCACCGGCTCCATCGGGACACAGACCCTTGACGTCGTCCGCCAGCATCCCGACCTTTTCGAAGTGGAACTGCTGACGGCCGGCAGCAACGCCGCCCTCCTCGTCGCCGAGGCGCGGGAGTTCAATCCCGCCGCCGTCGTCATCTGCAACGAATCCAGATACGACGAGGTGGCGGAGGCCCTTCGTGATACCGACATAAAGGTTTTTACCGGCACACAGTCGATGTGCGACCTGGTCGCCGCCGAAGCGGTCGACATCGTCGTCGCCGCGATGGTGGGGTTCAGCGGCCTCCGGCCTACGGTCGCCGCCCTCAAGGCGGGCAAGGCCGTCGCGCTTGCCAACAAGGAAACGCTTGTGGCCGCCGGGCCCATCGTGATGGATCTGAGCCGTCGCTGTCACGCGCCGATTCTTCCGGTCGACTCGGAGCACTCCGCCATTTTCCAGTGCCTGCTCGCCGCCGGATCCAACAAAGTGAAGACACTCCATCTCACGGCTTCCGGCGGGCCTTTCCGCGGCTGGCCCCGGGAGCATATCGCGCTGGCCCGCAAGGAGGACGCCCTCAAGCATCCCAACTGGTCGATGGGCGCGAAGATCACCATCGATTCGGCCACGATGATGAACAAGGGCTTCGAGGTGATCGAGGCCTGCCGGCTCTTCGACGTCACGCCGGAAGAGGTGCACGTGGTCGTCCATCCCGAGTCGGTCATCCATTCGATGATCGAATTCGAGGACGGGGCCGTTCTCGCCCAACTCGGCTGCCCGGACATGCGCGTCCCCATCCAGTTCGCCCTGTCGTTCCCCGAGCGGTTCCCGCTCAAGGGCGAGAAACTGGATTTCGCCAGGATCCGCCGGCTGACTTTCGAGGAACCAGACCGGGAGAAGTTTCCCTGTCTGGGGCTCGCTTTCGAAGCTGTCCGGCGCGGCGGCAACATCCCCTGCGCGATGAACGCGGCCAACGAGGCGGCCGTAAAGGCCTACCTCGAAGACCGGATCCGCTTCTATGACATTTCCGAAGTGATCGCCGGCACGATGGCGGAGACGCCATATATCGGCGAACCTTCGCTGGATGATATTTTCGCCACCAATGAGGCCGCCTATGCCGCGGCTGAAGAGAAAATCGCCCGGAAGTGATGGTCGTCCTGATAAAAATACTCCAGGTCATCCTGGCCCTTTCGGTGCTGATCCTCATCCACGAGGCGGGGCATTTCACCTTCGCCAAAATGTTCGGCATCCGGGTCGACAAATTCTTCCTGTTCTTCGATGCCGGTGGCTTCAAACTCTTCAGTACCAAGGGAAAATTCTTCACCCGGCTCTTCCCGAAGGCCGCCTCTTGGGAGACGGAATACGGCATCGGCTGGCTGCCGCTGGGCGGCTACTGCAAGATCGCCGGGATGATCGACGAGTCGATGGACCTGGAGGGGATGAGGCGCGATCCCCAGCCGTGGGAATTCCGGACGCATCCCGCCTGGCAGCGGCTCCTGGTGATGGCCGGCGGCGTCCTCAACAATTTCATCTTCGCGGTCCTCGCCTTTGTCATCATCGTCTATGCCTGGGGCACGAGTTACATCCCGAACGAGGGTAATGCGGTCTATGTCAATGAACTGGCGGAGGAAATGGGTTTCCGCAGCGGTGACCGGATACTCTCCTTCGACGACTATGTGCCCGAGGATTTCTCGATGCTGCAGGTTGACCTGGCCCGCCGGAATGTCCGCAAGGCGACGGTCCTCCGCGGCTCCGACACCCTCGACGTGTATATCGACCAGGGGCTGATCGGCTCCGTGATCGGAAGTCCGGGGATGTTCGACCTGGCGGTGCCGTTCGTCGTGGATTCCCTGATGGCGGATTCGCCTAATGTCGGCGCGGACCTTCGCCACGGCGACCGGGTCCTCACCCTCGACGGCATCCCCGTCCCGTATCTGCAGGATTCCAGACCGGTCCTGCTCTCCCGTGCCGGAGCCACCGTCGAGGCGACCCTGCTGCGGGGAGCGGATACGCTTTCCGTTCCGCTTCAGGTCGATACGACCGGACGTATCGGCGTCTATATGGTGATGCCCGAGGTGGTCCGCCGCAGTTACACTTTCCTTCAGGCGATTCCCGCCGGGGCGAAGATGACCTGGGAGTCCGTCGCCGGCTATGTCCGCGACCTCCGTCTGGTATTCACTCCCCGGACCAAGGCCTACAAGTCGGTCGGCAGCTTCATCGCCATCGGCCAGGTCTTTCCCTCCACCTGGAATTCCTACCAGTTCCTCTATCTCCTGGCCATCCTGTCCATTATGCTCGGGGTGATGAACCTTCTGCCGATCCCGGCGCTGGACGGCGGACATATCGTGATATGCCTGTTTGAAATGCTGACCGGACGCAAGCCCGGCGACCGGTTCCTCGCCGTGACCCAGATGATCGGGATGATCCTTCTGCTGGCGCTGATGGTGCTGGCGTTCGGCAACGACATTGCAAGATTAATCCATTAATTATGAAACGTTTCGCATATATCCTCCTCTCGATGGCCGCGCTTCTGGCGCTCGGTGCCTGCGCCGGCCGGAACACCTCCCGCGAGAAGCTGCTCCCCAACGTGAGCGGCAAGGCCGGCGAGATCATCGTCGTCATCGACAAGGATTCCTGGGAAGGCGCTCCGGGCACGGCTCTCCGGACCTTCCTCTCCGGCGACTGTCCCTACCTCGCGCAGCGGGAGCCGCTGTTCAACCTGGCCAATGTCCCTCCGGGCAACTTCGGCAATATGTTCAAGGTTCACCGCAACATCATCCTGCTGGATATCAACCCGCAGGGGACCGAGGAGAAGGTGACCTGGCTGAAGAATGAATGGGCGCGCCCCCAGAGCGTCGCGCGCATCAGCGCTTTCGACCGTGAAGGCGCCGCGAATCTGATCGCCCAGGAAGGCCGCAATCTCGTCGAATTCTTCGAGCAGGCCGAGCGCGACCGCATCATCGCCAACGCCCGCCTCTATGAGAATACCGGCCTCCGTCCGGCCGTCGAGGAACTCACCGGCGGCATCCTGCATGTACCGAGCGGCTACAAGCTCAAGAGCAAGCGGGACGGCTTCGTCTGGATCGCGGACGAGAAGCAGTACACCAACCAGGCCATCCTCATCTACACCTATCCGGTACCGGAAGGAGATCCCTTCACGATGGAAAATCTCATCTCTAAACGGAACGAGATCATGAAGGAGAATGTGCCCGGCCAGTTCGAGAATACCTACATGACCACCTCCCTGGCGATCGCCCCGACGGTCACGTCGCTTCGCTACAGGGGCCGCGATTTCATGCAGACCCGCGGATTCTGGGAGGTCTACAACGACTTTATGGGCGGTCCGTTCGTCTCCCACGCTTTCTACAGCCGGAAAGGGGACCGGATCATTGTCCTGGAGGCCTTTGTCTACGCTCCCAAGTATGACAAACGCCAGTATCTGAGGCAGGTGGAGTCGATTCTGTACTCTTTCGAATGGGCGGAGGAAAAGAAATCGGAGTAAAAAAGTGCAAAATTATTTTGGCATCTAAAATCTTTTTCGTACCTTTGCATCCCAATTCGGATTTGGTGGGTTCGTATAACGGCTAGTACTCGAGATTTTCATTCTCGCAATAGGAGTTCGATTCTCCTACCCACTACTAAATATTAAAAAAAGTAACAATGGCAAATACAAAGTCAGCTCAGAAGGCCATTCGCCAGAGCGAAAGGCATCGTTTGCATAACAAGTATTATGCAAAGACCACGAGGAACGCGATCCGCGACCTCCGCAACACCACCGACAAGAAGACCGCCGAGGAGCACGCTCCCAAGGTCTATGCGATGATCGACAAACTTGCAAAGATCGGAGTCATTCACGCCAACAAGGCGGCGAACCTCAAGAGCGGTCTTGCACTGTACATCAACAAGCTCAGCTAAGAGCTTTCGGGATGTAGCGCAGTTGGTAGCGCACTACGTTCGGGACGTAGGGGTCGCTCGTTCGAGTCGAGTCATCCCGACAGAAAACAGCCAGACGGCTGTTTTTTTTGTGTCGGGATGACTCGACTTACGTCGAAAATACTGGGAGAAGAGTCTCCCAGACCCTCTCTGTCGGCCATAGGCCTCCGGAAGGCCGCCGCACGGGAACGGTTGCTTTTTTTGTGTCGGGATGACTCGACGGATTTCATATTGCGACTTTTTTCGTATATTTGAAGGTTGTATGAGAAAGGTGCTGCTATTTATCGGAGTCTCGCTCCTGCTGCTTTCCTGCGGCAGGGGGCGGTCCGGAGACGGGGAGGCCTTCCGGGGAATCTATTACTGGAAGACGGATTTCCGCATCACCCCGTCGGATTCGGCCTTTCTCTCCGGGCACCGGATCGACCGGATTTATCTCCGGTATTTCGACGTAATTCTTTCCAACAAGGCCATCACGGGCCACACGGGACCCATTCCCAACGCGACCCTCACTTTCTCTTCTCCCATACCGGAGGGCGTCGAGATCGTCCCCGTGGTGTTCATCACCCTCGAGGCCCTGAAGGATGTGACCGTGTCCGGCAAGGCAGGGGAGTGCGCGGAGAAAATCTTCACCCGCATCGACGCGATGAGTCGTGCCCACGGCATCGGCCCGCTCCGCGAGATCCAGATCGACTGCGACTATACCGAGCGTACGCGGGACGGCTATTTCGCCCTTTGCAACGCCCTTTCAGCCCTCCTGGAGCCGCGCGGCATATCGCTGACTTCCACACTGCGGCTCCATCAGCTCAGAGACACCCCGCCGCCCGTCGACGCCGTCTCCCTGATGCTGTACAACACCGATAATTTCCGCCGCTCCGACGTCGATAATTCCATCCTCAATCCCGCCACCGTAAAGACTTATCTGAAGGGGGATTATCCGCTTCCGACCTCCATCGCTCTCCCGCTGTATTCCTGGGGAATCTGGATGCGGGACGGCAGTTTCCACGCCATCCTGCACAAGAGTGAATACGGCGACACCCTGCTTTACAGGGCGGGGGAGGATAACCGTGTCACGGTCCTCAAAGACCACGTCGTCGAGGGGCACAACCTGCTGCGGGGCGACATAATCCGGATGGAGTCTTCTCCGATCGAGACCGTTTCCGAAGTCTGCAGATACGCCCGTGAGCGCCTCGGGAGCCGCAGCGTCATCCTCTATCATCTGGATTCGCTGGGCCTGTCCCGCTACAGTTTCGAACAAATTGAACAATTATATGAGTATGCGACTGATTAAGAAACTCTTGTTGACCGCCTCGCTGCTTGCGGCCGGTTCCTGGACCGCCGATCTTCTGGCCTGCGGTTATTGCTATTTCCTTCCGGAAGAGTATTATGTGTACCGGATTTCTCCCAACTACCTCAAGCGGGTGGAGGTCGATCCGGCCTACCTGCCCGGATCCGACGAGAACTGCCAGCTGTGGATGCAGCAGCTCAAGGCCGAAACCATCGGTCCCGAAGAGGTGTACGAAATCGTGTACAAGGCCGACCTCGACAGTCTCGCCTCCCTCGCGGTGTACAACGCCTTTGCGACCATCCTTCTCGACAACCCGGAGGCGCTCAAGGTCCTCCGCCTGGCGAAAGACTGCGAAAAAGCCCGGTTCGCCGTTACGCAGGATCCCTGGTATTATCCCGTCAGTGACGACAGCGAGCATCAGAACCTCGAGCAGATCCTCCTCCGTGCCCGCGACTGCACCTCCGAACTGTTCCGGAGCCGCTATTTCCTCCAGGAAATCCGAGCCCTGTTCACCCTGGGCCGTTATCAGGAGATCCTCAGCCGCTGGGAGGCGGAGAAGGACAAACTTCCCGATGATATTCTCAAGCAACTCACTTTCCGCTATATCGCGGGTGCCGAATTCAATATCGGCGAAGTCGACAAGGCCGTCGAAATGTTCCTCAGCATCGGCGACCTGACTTCGGCCCTCAGCTGCAAGCAGCTCTATCAGATGCCGGACCTGGACGCCGCCGTCGAGCTGGATGTCAATTACAAGGGCATCCGGGAACTGCTGGAAAACGAAATGCGGACTTACTGCTTCTGCTGGGTTACCGATCCCGACTGGCAGGCCGAACGCCTGACGGATATCCGTGCGCTCTGCGACAAGGCCCTCGCCAAGAATCCTGCCGACAAGGCCGTCTGGTACTATACCGCCGCCTATATCGAGTATTTCAAGGATAACTATCCGGCCGCGAAAAAGCTCCTCAAGAAGGCCCGGAAGGCTCCCGGCGTGGACGATGTGCTGGAAGGCTCCATCCGTGTGCTCGGCATTCTCAACGACGCCCGCAGCTCCCGTCACGGCTTCTTCTACGAGCGCCGTCTCCTGCGCGACCTCAAGTGGCTCGACGCGCAGATCGTCGACAATCTCACCGACGAAGTCCGCGAGCAGACCGCCGGCGACTCCGGCTGGATGATGCGGGCCAACTTAAGTTATTATTACTGGAACGATATGATGCGGGCGCTTACCCTCGGCATCCTGGCTCCGGACTACATCAAAGCCGGCAAGACCGTCAAGGCGCTCCAGCTCGCCAATATGGCCGACAACCGCCTCCTCGGCCTCACCGGCATCGACCATTACGACTATGTCAACGGCCAGTTCAGCATTACCCAGGGCGTTCCGTATAAGGAATATCTGGGCCGGGAGGAGGTCTGGAAGCCGGTCTACAGCAACAACTTCTTCGAGATGGCCGATTCGCTCTCGACCGGCAAAGTGGCCGCTTATGTCAAGCGCGCCCTGCAGCCGAAGAACGAATTCGACCGTTTCACTGCGGAACGCGGTTATGTCGACGCGGACTATCTCAACGACATCGTCGGCACCAAGTACATCCGTGACCGTCGCTACGCAGACGCCGTCAAGTATCTGGAGAAACTGCCCGATGGCTTCCAGAACCGGCTCAACACCAAGCAATACCTGGATGCCTATACGCTTCACGCCAAACTCGATCACGCCCGCTCGATGCTGGATTACGAGGAGGAGATGCGCGCCTCCGATCCCGCCGTCGTCGCCCGTGCCAAGTTCAACTACGGCCAGGAGCTGATGATGCAGTATCAGATGCACTGGGCCCTCTCTTATTACGGCTGGAGCGCCTATCCGGCGGAATATGTGGAGAAAGCCAATGAGGAGGGAATGAATTATGCCGAGAAGATGATCGTCGAGGGAATGGAGACGATGCCCGACAAGGAGGAAGCCGCAATGATGCAGTACGAAATGTGCAACTTCAAGACGGCGGCCGAGAAATATCCGGGCACGGAGGCGGCCGGATGGGTTGTGGCGAATTGTGACACCTGGGAGGATTACCATCGGGAGAATCCGATTCAATGGAACATACAATAAGATGAATACAACGACCAAACTCCTTGTCGCCGTCCTCGTCGTCGTGACTTTCTTCGGCGGCCTCATATCCGGCATCCGGTGGGAGCGCTCCCACGCCGTCGTGCAGGTGGACACTCTTACCGTCGTGGTCCCGGCGGATTCGCAGTATCTCGCCAGCCGGGCTCCCGACAGCCGCTTCGTCGTGCTGGGAGACTACATCCCCGACATCATCCAGGAGATCCGCTATTACTCCACCTACAACTTCATCGGACACCGCGTGGACGGCTACGAGATGCCCGTCGCGCTGATGACCCGCGAGGCGGCCGAAGCCTTGAAAAAAGTCTCGGACGATGTCAAGGCACAGGGCTACCGCCTGAAGGTCTTTGACGCCTACCGTCCCGCCCGTGGCGTGGCGCACTTCGTCCGCTGGTCGCACGATCCTTCCGACACCGTCACCAAGCGCTACTTCTATCCCGAGCATCCGAAGCCCTCTCTCTTCGAGAAGGGCTACGTCGCCCGCCGTTCCGGCCACAGCCGGGGCAGCACCGTCGACCTGACGCTCTTCGATATGGAAACGGAGAAAGAAGTGGACATGGGAGGCACCTACGACTACCTCGGCGGCCGCTCCCACCCCGACTTCAAGGGCGACCTCACCCCGGAGCAGTACGAGAACCGGATGATCCTCCGCCGCGCCATGCTCAAACACGGCTTCAAGCCCCTCGAAACCGAGTGGTGGCACTTCACCCTCGCCGACGAGCCCTATCCCAACACCTACTTCGACTTCCCGATAAGGGTGCAGTAAACAATCCCGGATGCTTAATTGAGTTTATAAAAAGAGCCCGCGGTGTACTCTGCCGACGGGCTTTTGGTTTGTTTATTCGGGTAGATTGTTATTTCTGATACAGCAACTCTGACTTCTGTTTAAGTAGCTCTACCAACTTGTTCAACTCCAGTTTCAGATTCTCGTCATCATAATCGTGAATTTTTTTCGATAGCGCTCCTACTTGTGGATATATATCTTTTAAATCTTCAATGCTCTCGCTCTGAAAAATACCATTCCGGAGATCTTTAATTTCATCATAACAGGACTGAATTCGTGCAGCAATCTTCTTCTGTTCCTTATCTTTCACCGCAGAAGCCGGTTTTGTGGGCTCTTCTTTTACCTTTTCTTCTGGTTTTTGTTCGGAATCCTGTTCCTTCTTGACTTTTTGTTTTTCGGGTTGTATTTGAATCTCTTCTTGTTCCTTTGGTTCCATCTCTACTTTTTGCTCCGGTTTCGGTGCAAGTTTAACCATGAGATACGAACCGTCTATCTCTTTCTTCTCGGGTAAATGGCCGTCCGCCTTAAACGTTATAGAGCGGCAAATTGAGGATACACGAAGTTCAAAGTACCCGCTTCCACGAAGAGTGAATAAATCCCCATTGTCGGTACTTATGGCTATAGATGGTAGCGGCTGATTGTCAAGTGCCTTTACCGTCCCGCGTACAAGACGAATACTCTCTTGTGCATAACCGGGAAATGATAAAAACATCGATAAGGCGAAAATTATTAACCGGATTTTCATAATAATTCCTCTAGGCAATAATTATTTGGATTTGCTGAAAAAAGGCAAACCGGATCCCTCCTTGCTCTCCTTTTCCTCCGGCTTGGCCGGCAGAGGAAGATTCTCACAGGGTCTGAAATTGACATATTTCGCAGGATATCCGGTTATTGTTATAGATTGGATATTTCCTTCCGAATCATATTTCAGTTGTTTCTCCAGACCGACAATCACATCGCCCCCCTCAACATCCAGCGCTTCTTTTACGGCGGACGCTATCACATTCTCTTCGCCACCCATTCTGATATTTTCCCCGACCTCAAGGTGGTAAACGATCTTTTTCGGAGAAACTTTAAGATCGGCCAGAATCGGGGTAACGAACATTTGGGCACTTCCGGGAGCATAGGTGGCCGTGTTCTTAAGCAAATTGTTTGTCTTGTAAAATGTATTGCCAATTCCTAAACTGGCACTGGCAGAGCCACAGGATGATACAAAGACGACGGCAGCCAAGAGAAAGAAAAATTTTTTCATAGAAAACAGATCCATTATTTTGCCGTCAGTTCCCAGATACGGCATTATTCTATTCTGAGAGACAGGGAACTTTATCTGACTCCCTTTTGTTTCCTTTATTCTTTTTCAAAGGAGTGTTCAAAAATAGTCTCTCTATCCCGATCTATCAAGTTCAAATAGGTTCATTTAAGGATCTCATTGAAGAGAACCGGATGATCCTCCGCCGCGCCATGCTCAAACACGGCTTCAAGCCCCTCGAAACCGAATGGTGGCACTTCACCCTCGCCGACGAGCCCTATCCCAACACCTACTTCGACTTTCCGATAAGGGTGCAATAGCCAAATTAGAATCGTCCCGTGGGCTCGCAGTCACCTTTCGGGCTGTTTTTGTAGCCGGGAGAGTAAAAAAACTGACCAGCAGGACATCAAGCCCGCTGGTCAGTATCAGTATAACCTAAAAAGATAAGTATTATGTATTATTCCTAGTCCTGATTTACTTCTAAACTGAGTTCGTGGTACTGAAACTTGATATATGGAATGAGAGGGGGCAAAATTAAAAGGATAGCTATAAGTGTTAATATACTAAAGACTGAACCATTAAATGGAATGTTTATTCTATGTAAAACTCCGTTGATGGACAGAATATGAGCAGCATAGTAGAGAACGATAACTGCTAAAGCACAAAGGGATGAAAAGGTAACGTCTTTAACAAGCTTTTTATTTCCATGAAACTTCAACCTGTTCATAAACCTTTCAACAGCCGCTTTGTAGTTCATAAGCGTAAAAGAAGTAAGTTCATGTCTCAGATCGGAAGAGTTATGAATGCTCCAGTCATCAGGATTGGAATTATTAACAGCTATGTAGCATGCCGGAGGAGTAAGAAATCCATAATCGTTTCTCTGATTATAAGCCCTATAAAATGGGAACTTGTCGAGATTCTGGCAACGGTCGTCACTCATCAGTACAAAAGCTTGGATAACATAACCACCGGATAGCACTTCGATACGATAGTATTCGTGACTGTCATACTTATACGTATCGGCCCTAAGACTCTTTGTAGGATACTTGCAATTTGTCTGCAAAAACGCAAGAAACATGTCCTTATAATATGCCTTCATAAAGATAGATGTTAAGGAATGGCTTGATATCTGTCAGCATAGGCACTCCACTTCGATGCTGTTTTATATAAGTTAATACTTTCTGCTGGGACATATATAGGACAATTACCGGTGTTATCAAAGGCTGAATTTCCCAAATCTGTTGGAGTAGTATCAAGAATCGTGATCTTATTTAGACTGGTACAATCTGTAAGCACGTTATTATATATATATCTTAGCCCTGATGGGATAGTAATCTCTTGCAATTTGGAACACTTCAAAAAAGCGCAATTCCCGATACAGGCGGAGGGATTGTTTACAACCCTGTCAGTAAGGACAATCGAGGTTAAATTTGAGCAACCGTAGAATGCATAGTTTCCGATTGATTCGACAGAATTTGGTAAAACAACTGTGACTAAATTGGTTCTTTCTCGAAACCCATCAGGTCTAGTCATATTAGTAATGGCCGTAATTGTTTTATCAAAAGTCATAATCCCTATTCCGTTGGAATATATATTTGAAATCAACGACGCATTTGCAACAGACGTGAGATCAATTATGTTGCCATCAAGTGTTGTGTATACTATACAGTTCGTGGGAATAATAAACTCAGCATACGTATCAATATTTGCTTTTTTGCTAAAAACGGTGCGTTTTATCCCTATTGAAGATGTTGTATAATTAAACGTTCCAACATAACCTGTACTCGTATCAAATGCCATTGTAAAACCTTGGGAGAGCGTTTGGGGCAGGGCGACAATGTAGTAGTAGGTGCCACTGGCGAAAGTCCCGCCATCTTTAGGCGTCAAGGTGATGGTCTTTACCCCATTGACGACAGAAACGCTGGGCAGTCCATCAACGAAGGAAACCGTGATATCTCCGGCAATGTCCTCGTTGTTGTTGCCGGAGAAGGTAATGGAAGTGATATCGTCCCGGGAAAGACTGAACTTTATACCGCCACAGACATTGAAGAAATGAAGGTTGGTATTGTCGGAATGCGCCACTGTCAGGAACAAGTCATCGTCAAATGTCCCCGAGACACCATGCTGTGTGGCGGGCAGGGTTGTAGTAATTGACGTGCCGTTGCAGACTGCCGACGGATTGTGTGGATACAAGCCCCAAATATTGGTGGAGGCAAGTTCCGTACTGCCAATGATGGAGTTGGTTGTGAATGCTGCCGTCGTCTCCGGTGCCGTATTCGTTGAGGTATAGAGAACCGGGGTGGAAGCACCGTAAAAGACACTTATATCGTCCGCAGGGCTCCAATAAATCGTCCCCACGCCTTCTCCGTCTACAGTGATAGAAGACTTTGCCGGCCTTTCCTGAGATGCATAGATAACGGGGGCGTTGGACTCCTGAGGTTCGACTTCATTATCCAAAGCGTTTGAACATGCCACAAATAGCAGGGCCGCACCGATCGAAACGATGCTAAAATAAATCTTCTTCATAAGTATTCTCGTTTTGAGGGGGTTTGTTGCTGGTCAGAAAATCGGCGGAAAACATAATCGAAATAATCTCCATCTCGGGAGGATCAAATTCCAATTTTTGTTGTGTGGGAGTTCTTTTGGTTTTCATAAAGTATACTGTGTTGAGGCATAAAAAAAGCGTAAGCAAAACTATTCTCAGTTGCTTACAAGCCTACCACAGCTTTCCCCAACGTCTACGAATAATAATGCCCACGCTTATCATCGTGGACATTAATCGTTCAAGGGGGAATTACAGTTTGTGGTAGTTTGTAAGCCTTGAAAGACTAATGCCTTTTATGTATTATGTCCTTTTTTCTTTTACATCATGTCGTTATTTATTTTTTCATCTGCAAAAATACGGAAAAAGAACGGAACGGCCAAATTAATAATGTGACGGGCTGTTGATGAAATCCGCTGCGTCCCTCGACAGGCCCCTGAATGGGTTCTGGTGTGTATCGTTCAACGCTCTAGGACATATTCGCCCGTTAGTTTCCGCGTGATACGGAAGTGTCTGTAACACAGTGATTTACGTGTTTTGCTCTGTGGGGAAAGTACTAGGGTGTTTTACGTAAATCTTTGACATATAGTTATTTACGTATCACGGCGCAGAGAGCGGGAAATCCGAGAACCGTTCCGGCTCGCATAATTCGACGTCCGCCCCCCCCCCCGACCGGGTATAGCGACGTTTGGGGTCCTGAATGCGACTTAACCCCTCCGGCAGAAATGGTATGGCAGCGTTTTGGGCCCTGAATGCGACTTAACCCCTCCGGCAGAAATGGTATAGCAACGTTTGGGGTCCTGAATGCGACTTAACCCCTCCGGCAGAAATGGTATGGCAACGTTTTGGGCTCTGAATGCGACTTAACCCCTCCGGCAGAAATGGTATGGCAGCGTTTTGGGCCCTGAATGCGACTTAACCCGCCGCGTGAGATGGGGCCGGCCAAAAAGAAAACGGACAAACCGTCGTTTCCGATGATTTGTCCGCTTTGGCTCCCCAGCTAGGACTTGAACCTAGGACCCCCTGATTAACAGTCAGGTGCTCTAACCAACTGAGCTACTGAGGAAGGTTTGGGACTGCAAAGGTACTATCTTTTTTTGAATCTCCAAACTTTTTCAAAGAATTTTTCATTATCTTTGCAATACTGTACCAACGCGCTTGTATTATGGATATTGACCTCCTTGCCAAAATGGTCCGTGAAATCATGATGGACCACGACAGCGTAACTCTCCCGGGATTAGGAAGTTTCGCTGCAGAAGTGGTTCCGGCCTCATTCTCGGACAAGGGGTATACCATCAACCCTCCATACAGGCGCCTGTATTTCCTCCCCCATCAAGGATCGGACACCCTTCTGGCAGACCTTTATTCTTCTTCCAACAACATTTCAACTGCAGATGCTACCCGCATCCTGGTGGAGTACCTGACGGAAATGAAGGAAGTCCTGGTTGCGAAGAAGATTATCGTCTTCCCCGGCCTTGGACGCCTCCGTGCCACACGGGAGAATCACTTTTTCTTCGTTGCAGACGAGTACCTGGACATCTATCCTGCAGGATTCGGGCTCGAGCCCATCTCCCTAAAGACACATGAGGAATCCCCCGAAGAGGTGGCGCAGGCCGTGTCTTCCCTGGCACAGATGCTGGAACCGGGACCCGTTACGGAAGAGATTCCCGATCAGGTCGGGAATGACGATCAGGTCGGGAATGACGAACAGGTCGGGAATGACGAACAAGTCGGGAATGATGTGGAGCCGGAACCTGTTGTGGAACAAAAGCCGGTACAGGAAAAGAAGAAACGTAGAATTCCCCTTGTTGTATCCATACTCATATGGGTTGCGGTGGCAGCCCTGGTGGCGCTGATTGCCCTGGCCGTGGTGGGCAGGGTGGCGCCGGACTGGCTTGACTACTATCTGTACTCGCCGGAAGAGTTGGAAATCCTGCACAGCCTATGATACCAGTAAGCAGGGAAGGGTACAAGTTCCGCAGCGACATATGTCTGCCCTGTTACCAGACAGACCGTGACGGCCGCCTCAGGGTTGCCGGTTTCATGGACCTTGCCCAGGAAATTGCGTACTGGGCGGCGGAAGAGCTTGGTTTTGGATATACCTCCCTTCATCTTCACCATACCGCCTGGGTACTTTCCAGGATGCACATCCGTTTTGAAAATCCGGTCCGCTGGAGGGACAACGTGGCGCTGTATACCTGGCACAAGGGTGCCGACGGCCTGTTCTACCTCCGCGACTTCGACCTTCAGGACCACTACGGCAACCACCTTGTCCGCTGCACCAGCTCCTGGGTGGTGATGAACGAGGAGACCCGGCGCCTGGTTCGCCCGGAAGACCTTCAGGACCGCCTCAGTACCGAAGGCCCCGTGGACGATGCCATTGCGGAACCCGCACCCAAAGTGGTATTCCCCAGGGATGGAGTGGCTGAACCCGCCGGAGAGCACACCGTGAGCTACTCTGACATAGACATCGTAGGGCATACTAACAACGTCCGGTATCTGGTATGGGCCATGGACCATATCCCTGCCGATGACGCCATGCGGCCCGTCCGGGACGTTTGGATAAACTTCAACAAAGAAACCACCCTTGGAGACAGGGTGGAGATATTCCGCATCTTCAGGGAGTCTTCATGGTATGTGGAAGGAAGAGTGGACGGAAAGTCCTGTTTTGTGGTTAAATTAGATTTCTAGCATGCACGATCTTATATTCGGCACCGGTGTTGCCCATTCCATCCTGCTTCTGGCACTTGTCATAGGGGTGGGCCTGTACCTTGGAAGGTTCAAAGTCAAAGGCATATCGCTGGGGTCCACCTGGATCCTGTTCATAGGCATCCTCATGGGTCACCTGGGCTTCAGGGCCGATGCCGGAATCCTTGGGTTCGTCAAGGAATTCGGCCTGATCCTGTTTGTGTTCTCCATCGGCCTTCAGGTGGGTCCGGGTTTCTTCCACTCCTTCCGCAGCGGCGGCGTCAAGATGAATCTTCTGGCCGCGATGAACATTCTCCTTGCCGTGGCGGTAACATTTGTCATATCCGTCGTCAGCGGCGAAGACCTCAAGACCATGGTGGGCGTGATGTCCGGCGCCGTAACCAACACCCCCGGACTTGGCGCAGCGCAGCAGACCTTTACCGACGCCGTTGTCTCCGGAGGCGGGGATCCCGTCCTTGCAGCCGCACAGTCCGGCTCCCTGGCATCGGCCTATGCAGTGGCGTATCCGATTGGTGTATTGGGCGTTATCCTGGTCATTATCCTTGGGAAAGCCCTATTCAGAATTGACCACAGGAAAGAGCTCGACGCGCTCAGGGAATCAGATTCCAAGACGGACAACGCCCGCCGCATGCACGTGGAAGTAGACAATCCCGCCCTTTTCGGGAAAAGCCTTTCCGCAGTGCTTCATGAGTTTGGCGGTGACTTTGTGGTATCCCGAATAATGAAGGGAGATGAAATTCTCCTGCCAACTGCGGAAACCATTCTTGACCAGGGAGATAAGCTCCTGATAGTAACATCTCAGGGCGTTGTGGAGCGCATACGCATCCTCTTCGGGAAGGAAGTTCCCATGCACAAGGAAGACTGGGTTGTGAAAGACCACAACATGGTGAGCAGGCGTATCGTCGTCACAAATTCCTCCCTTACAGGAAAAACCCTCCGCCAGCTGCATTTCCGCGATGCCTACGGCGTCAGCGTCACCCGCGTCATCCGTTCCGGCGTAGAACTGGTTGCCCGCCCGGACCTTTACATCCAGGTTGGCGACGGTCTCATGTGCGTGGGAACCAGCGCAAATATCGACCACCTCGCGGCCAAGGTAGGAAACTCCGCCAACGCCCTGGACAAGCCTAACCTTGTTCCCATCTTCATCGGCATCGTAGTAGGTATTCTGTTCGGCTCCATTCCTCTGCGTTTCCCCGGCATTCCGCAGCCCATCAAGCTTGGCCTTGCCGGCGGTCCTCTCATCATAGCCATACTCCTGGGACACTTCGGCCCAAAGCATAAGATCACAACCTATGTGACCACAAGCGCCAACCTCATGATAAGGGAAATAGGCATTTCCCTGTTCCTGGCAGCCGTGGGAATAAGCGCAGGCGCAAATTTCTGGAAATCGATAGTGGGCGGCGGTTACTGGTGGATTCTGTACGGAGCACTCATCACCATCGTACCTCTATGCATTACCTTCGTGGTGGCAAGGCTTGCCTGCAAGCTCAACTTCTACCAGATCTGCGGTCTCATAAGCGGCTCCTGCACCAATCCACCGGTGCTGGCATTCTCCCAGGGCATGTACGGAAGTGACTATGCCTCCGTCAATTACGCCACCGTTTATCCTCTGTCCATGTTCCTCAGGGTGCTGGTAGCACAGGTACTCATACTCATTGCACTGGCCTGATGTTCGACCTTTTTTACCCATCGTCCCCGGCTCCTGTTTATCCGCGTCCAAGCGCGGACAATCCCGGTCGTCCTGCCGTTCCTGCAGGGGAAATGCTTCCCCTTGTAGAGGAAGACGGCATAGTATACGGACAGGCGCCCCGTGCATGGTGTCATAGCGGAACCACCGCCCTTCACCCCGTTGTGCACCTGCAGATTATGGACCGGGAAGGCAACGTCTACCTCCAGAAGCGGTCCATGATAAAGCACCGCTGGCCCGGGCGCTGGGACATGGCCGTAGGCGGTCACGTTTCCTACGGGGAAATGATTCTTGAAACCCTGTTCCGCGAAGCCGCCGAGGAACTTGGCCTCACGGCATTCAATCCCTCCTACCTTTGCAACTACGTCTTTGAGACAAAGCGCGACAGGGAGCTGGTGGCAGTGTTTGCCTTCATCGGCCATCCAAACCTTAATCCGGACAATGCGGAAGTGACCGAGGGCCGGTGGTGGAGCCCCTCTGAGATAGACGCCGCCCTTGGCAAGGGAATATTCACCCCCAGCTTCGAGGACGAGTTTTCCCGCGTCCGCAGCCGGCTTATGGCTATGCTTTAGTTCAAATATGAAACGACTGCTAATTCTGGGACTGCTTGCAGTGGTATCCTGCAGCGGCCCCAAGTACGAACCCACCTGGGAATCACTTTCACAATACGGACAGGCACCGGAGTGGTTCCGGGACGCCAAACTTGGCCTCTGGGCGCACTGGGGCCCTCAGTGCCAGCCGGAGTTCGGTGACTGGTATGCCCGCCTCATGTACGAGGACGGTACGCCCCAGTCCAGCTTCCACAGGGAGAAGTACGGAGACCCGGCGGAGTTCGGCTTCAAGGACATAATCCACATCTGGACCGCCGACAACTGGGATCCGGAAGCAATAGTGTCCAAGTTCAAAAGGGCCGGTGCAAAGTACTTCGTGGCCATGGCAAACCACCACGACAACTTCGACCTCTGGGACAGCAGCCATCAGACGTGGAATTCGGTGAACATCGGCCCCCACAAAAACATAATTGCCGGATGGGAAAAGGCGGCACGCAGGGAAGCCCTTCCCTTCGGGGTGAGCGTCCACGCCTCCCACGCATGGCTTTTCTACGACAGCGCCCAGGCCTATGACGGCAAACTCACAAAGGCCGATGGCGCCGGCACATGGTGGGAAGGGCTTGACCCTCAGGAGCTTTACGTCCAGGAGCACCCCAGGGCGCAGCAGTGGGGCTGGGAGTGGCAGGACACCGTCTCTGTGCCGTCGGAAGCATATCGGCAGAACTTCCTTGAAAGGACAACGGAGCTGATTGACAAGTACAGTCCGGACTTTGTATACTTTGACGACACCGTCCTCCCGTTCTGGCCAATTTCCGACGAAGGCCTCCGGCTCACCGCTTACCTTTATAATAAGAATCCCAAGGCGGTAGTGACAGGAAAGCTCCTCAAGGAAGAGCACAAGAGCGCCCTGGTGTACGATGTGGAAAGAGGCGTGGTGGACGACATCCAAGAAAAGCCCTGGCAGACCTGCACCTGCATAGGCCAGTGGCACTATGACCGCGGGCTGTATGAGCGTGACGGATATGTGCCCGCTCCGGCGGTAATACGAATGCTCATAGACATAGTGAGCAAGAACGGCAACCTGCTGCTTTCCATTCCCGTCCGCGCCGACGGCACCATCGACGAGAAAGAGGAAGCCATACTTGACGATATGGCCGCGTGGATGGATGTGAACGGAGAGGCAATCTACGGCACCAGGCCCTGGAAAGTCTATGGAGAAGGCTCCGGCATCCGTTTTACCTCGAAAGGCAATACCCTATACGCCCACATCCTGGAATGGCCTTCCACCGGCACGCTTATGATAAAGTCACTGGCCGGGGAAGAAATCTCCTCCGTACATATGCTGGGGCAAGATTCCCAGCTGGAATTCACATGCACGGCAGAGGGCCTGCAGGTAACGCTTCCCGGTATTGAGAAGGATTATTTCCCGAAGGTCTTGTCCCTGGAGATAGCAACCAGATAGGCCCTTAAGTCCTGCCAGCGGTAATAGGGGCCGGAGACCGGCCGGGGGATTTCCACACCTGGGATAAAGCACTCCGCAATGGTGCGCTCAACCTCGTTGTAGAGCATCTTGACAAGGATTTCTCCCTTTTTGTTCTTGTAGAAAGCCATCTGGAAATTGGTGCCCATGGGGACCACTTCCCAGAGGTAATGGCCGTTTTTCCAGGCCTCTCCCATCTTGAAGCGTCGGCCCACTCCGTCAAGTCCCAGAAGGCCTGCAAGGGGCATTACGGCGCTGTCGTGGCCAAAACGGAGGTCGGCGGCAACGTTGCCTTCCAGGATAGCCTTGTCCGCACGGTTCACCATATCCTCCACCAGCCATTTCTGGGCCCAGATTATGTTGTCTCCCCAGTCGGCGCAGTTGCCCATGGCGCCGAAGAGCTGCTCGTTAGAGTACTTTGCCATGGCGTATAACTCATCCTTGGTGAAGTACTTGTAAAGGTCCAGGCCGTCAACCTCGTAGTAAAGGTCCTGGCAGTCGGCAAGAATGAGGAAGCAGTAGCGGGCAAATCGAACGGGGTCCTTTACAACCTCTGCCACCTTTGGGGAATCCACAAAGAATGCCTTCATCATTCTGGAAGGGTCTATGAGGGCGCGGGCAAGGGAATCCTCCAGAAAACCGCGGCGCTCCTTGTTCTGGTCCATACCGTAATATGCATGGCACAGGAGCTCGAAGTACTTCTTGCCGGTAATGAAATCGAATTCCAGTTTGGGGGCATCTCCCTTCAGTGCCGATGAGAAGTTGGCCATGCTTATTATGCAGCGCTGGATGTCCGATGACTGGCAGTGAACGGCCTTATTTCCCTTGAAGGCCGGCCTGAAACGCCTGTACATGCGGTGGGCTATGCCCTGGTGCTCTTTTCCGCCGCGTATCGTAAGCTGGCCGTCCATGCCCTGGTGGGCATTGTAAAGCACCTCAAGGTCCCTGTACAAGGCCTTGCCTTCATCCGTAAGGAGACCGGCTTCGTCTGCCTTCTGCATGTACTTGAAAGCCTCCGTGCCGCCCCCGCCAATCTGGCGGCGGGACCCGTGACGGCCGTAATGGCTCACGTAGAACGGCTTGTAGCCTCCCGGCGCAGGCGTCTGCGGCCCCGGCGCCGCCTCATATGAATGGAAACACCCGGCAATGCGGTCCAGATTACCCTCAAGGTCCGCCTCAAAATCCTGGGCAAACCCGCTGCAGCACACCAGCAGCAGTATGTAAATAGCAAAAAGACGTCTCATATCTACAAAAATAGCAAAAAATATCCTTTCCATCCACTCGTCCCTCCAACTTATCCACCAAAACACCAACTTGTCCACCAAAACACCCCATTTCCGTGGATGGGCTGGAAAAAATTGTTATATTTGTAAGTAATATGGCGACGGATATAGACAAATTTGTGCATGACCAGCTGTCGGTGTGGCCGCAGGTAGCCGCAAAGTACAGGGCGCTCAAGACAGCCCGTACGCGCCAGCTGCCCCTAGGGGGCATTCTGGTCACGCTACAGTCCAATCCCGGCCGCCTTCCAATCTTCGACCACGGCTGCCCCCTGTGCGAGGAAAATTATCTTGAAAAACAGCACAAACTGCCGTTCGAAGGCCGCAAGGGCCGAAGATACAACGTCCTCGTAAACCGCGCTCCCATTTTCCCCAATCATCTTGTCATAACCCGTGACGTCCACGTTCCTCAGACTATATGGCACCGTTTCCCGGACATGCTGGACCTTGCCAAAAGTCTGGAAAACTACATAGTATTCTACAACAGCCCCAACAGCGGAACTTCGGTTCCGGGCCATGCCCATTTTCAGGCATGCCCAAAGGGCTACATGCCTTTGGAAAGGGCGGCGGAACGCATCCTGAGGGACCCCAAGGCATCGTCAGAGGTGGAATTCATAGACAGCGTCCGTGACGCGGAGCTATATCACTATAAGAAGTTTGCCCGCGGCATATTCATGCTCCGTGCCCAGACCTCCAAGTCCATGGCCAAGATGTTCTACCGCCTGCTGGACTGCATGAACCTTTTCGCAGAGGAGACGGAGCCCCGTTTCAACGCCTTTGCGTGGTGCTCGGAAGGGGAGTACAGGGCTTTTGTCACGCTCAGGGGCGCCTCCCGTTCCCATCACTTCCAGGACGGCAGCTTCGCAATCAGCCCCGGCGCCGCGGACATGGCAGGCTTCGTAGTAGTCCCAAGGGAAGAGGACTTCGACCGCCTGGACGCCGGTACCCTCACGGAGATTTTCGATGAAGTCTCTCTTCCGGAGGCCGATGAAAAACGCCTCCTATGGCGCCTGGTCCGTACCCAGCCCAAGATTGATGTGGGCATAGCCTCCGGCAAGGAAATAGGCTTTGAGATCATTTCCGACGGCGCCGGCCCGCAGAAAGTATCGTACCGGGAGGGCAAGATAGACTATAACGGCGTCCTCTACGACTGCCTCCTTTTCGAGGCCCCCACCATCTCCACTCTCTTTGCAGAGCCTTCCTTCATTATATATGGTGCCGATGAACTCCGCTACGCAGGTGCCCTCAGATTCGTGGTTTCCGGAGGCAAGGTGCAGGCGGTGAACATAATCGGCCTGGAAGACTATATCGTGGGTGTCCTGAGCGCATCCTCGGACGGGTCCCTGCAGGAGAAAGCCATAAAGATCCGTACGGAAACCTTGCGTTCCCTGAAGGAGACAAATGAGCCCACGGGCCATCAGGACCATCACATAACGGGCACGCCGTCGCTGGTGACCTGGCTGGACATGGCGGCCCCTTCGGAAATACACCACCACGCAGACGCCCATCCGGACTACGACGTCAGTTCCCTGGAGCAGAACCGTCTGTACCGTGGAATAACTGACACCGACGCCCGCGAGGTGCGCGCCGCCGTGGACGAAACCTGGGGAGAGACAGAGTAATGGCAACGATAGGCATATTCGATTCCGGAAGCGGAGGCCTTTCCGTCTACAGGGAGCTGGTAAAACTGCTTCCCCTGGAGCGCTATGTTTATTTCAGCGACAACGCCCACTGCCCCTACGGCGAAAAGACCGCAGAGTACATCCAGGACCGCGCCCGCGCCATAACGGACATCCTCCTTGGAATGGGGGCCGATATAATCGTGGTCGCCTGCAACACCGCTACCGCGGCCGCCATCGCCACCCTGAGGGCAGAGTACCCGGACGTCCCGTTCATTGGCATGGAGCCTGCAGTGAAGCCCGCAGCGCTGGGAACAAAAACCGGCGTTGTAGGCGTCCTTGCCACCGCCGGCACCCTCAAGGGTTCCAAGTATCTCACCACCCGCGGCCTCTATGAGGACGATGTCCGTATAGTGGAGCACGTGGGCAAGGGCTTTGTGGAACTTGTGGAAAACGGCATCCTGGACGGTCCTGAGGCGGAATCCGTAGTCAGGCAATCTCTCCAGCCCCTCCTTGATGAAGGAGCAGACACCATAGTCCTTGGCTGCACCCACTATCCATTCCTCCGTCCGGTCATCGAGCGCATCGCCGGCCCCGGTGTGCAGGTTATAGACCCCGCTCCGGCAGTTGCCCGCCAGACACTCAGGGTGTTGGAAGAAAGAGGCATAGAGACAGGTGAGGGCCCGTTTTCCGTAGACCTATACTTCTCCGGGGAGCCGGAGTCACTTCAAAGAATATTCGCACTTGTATGAAACGGATACTATTCATACTAGCCTCTCTGGCAGTTGCTGCCTGCGCCAACGCCCAGCCGGTGAGTGAACCCGTGATGACCGGCATCGAAGTTCTGGAAAGCTATGGCTTCGAGGAACTCCTTGGCAAGAGAGTAGGCCTTGTAACCAATCCCAGCGGCGTGGACAGGAACCTGCGCTCCACAATCGACATCCTTTACAAAGCCCCTCAGGTGAACCTGGTGGCGCTCTTCGGCCCGGAGCACGGTGTCCGCGGCGATGCCTATGCCGGGGATAAGGTCGAGGGGGGCACTGACCCCGCCACCGGCCTTCCGGTGTATTCCCTTTACGGCTCAACCCGCGAGCCCACCCAGGAGATGCTCAAGGGCATCGACGTCATGGTCTATGACATCCAGGACGTCGGAACCCGCTGCTACACATTTATTTCCACGCTTGGCCTGGTGATGCGTGCCTGTGCAAAGGCAGGCATAGAAGTGCTGGTCCTGGACCGTCCCAATCCGCTTGGCGGCATCAAGGTGGAAGGCCCTCTGGTAGAGCCGGATTTCCATTCTTTTGTAAGTGAGTTCAGGATTCCCTTTGTCTATGGCCTCACCGTTGGAGAACTCGCCGGCCTGATCAACGAGGAAGGCCTGAACCGCGGTCAGAACGGCAAGGAACCACATCTGAAATGCAAGCTCAACGTCATACCCATGCGGGGCTGGCACAGGGACATGCTTTATCAGGACACCGGCCTTCCCTGGGTTCTCCCTTCTCCCAACATCCCCTCCATCCACTCTGCAATATGCTACCCGGCCTGCGGGATAGGCGGTGAATTCGGCCACCTGAACATAGGCGTTGGATACACCATCCCCTTCCAGACCTTTGCCGCGGAATGGATAGATGCCGATGCGCTCAAGGCCCGGCTGGACAGCTACAAGATACCCGGTACGGCCTTCCGTACAATCCATTATAAGCCCCTCTCCGGCTCCCTTGCCGGCAAGCTTGTACACGGCGTGGAGTTCTTTTTCACGGACTACGCCGCCGCCACAATAACACTGACGCAATTCTATGTGCTTCAGGCAGTTCACGAGCTTTATCCGGATCACAGCCCCTATCCTATGAAGAAAACCAGGATGCTGGATATTATCTGTGGTACGGATTATGTAAGAATAGCTTTCGGAAAGCGTCTCAAAGTAGAAGATATCGTTGATTATTGGAACAAGGATGCAGAAAGCTTCAGGACGGTTTCACAAAATTATTATTTATATCAGTAACACTTAAAACTTGGATGCTATGAGAAAGTTAATGACTTACGCCGCTTCTGTCTTAATGGCAATGGCCATGCTCACGGCTCCCGATATGGCCGCACAGACCAGATCCAGCAGCGGCTCCGCAACCCGCTCAAGCAGCTCTTCACAGAGCTCTACCCGTTCTTCCTCTTCTGGAAGCAGCTCCAGCGCAACCCGCAGTTCTTCTTCCGTGTCCCGCAGCTCCAGCAGCTCTTCTTCAAGCAGCCCTTCCAGAAGCAGCTCTGTCTCTACCCAGGACACCCGCAAGAGCTCCGGAACCAGTACCTCGAGTGCCACCCGCTCCAGCAGCTCCAGCAGTTCTACCCGCTCTTCCAGCAGCTCTTCCAGCAGCGGCAGTGCAGTTCGCTCCAGCAGCAGTAGCAGCTCTTCCGGTTCAGCTACCCGTTCCAGCAGCAGCTCTTCTGCTACCCGCAGCAGTTCCTCTGCAACTCGCAGCAGCTCCGGCAGCTCTTCCGGCAGCGCGGTACGCTCAAGCAGCAGCTCTTCTGCCACCCGCAGCAGCTCCAGCGCAACTCGCTCCAGCTCTTCCTCTTCACAGGCTTCTTCAGCCGTGCGTTCTTCCAACGTCACCAGGGCCGGCCTCACTACCGCCAGCACCGCTGCGGCAGATGCACAGCCCAAGGGAGAAACCTATCGTGACGACGGTTACAACTACCGCTATGCAAACGACTACCGCGTGGACGAGCGCCACGACATGTACCGCGTAGCACCCCGTCACCGTGATCCCATGCCTTGGGACCGTCCCGGATACTTCTGGGGAGACCATCCTCACTATTACGGGTACAGGATCCACAGCATACCTCCCAGCTGGCGTCATATCAGCCATTGGGGCATCGACTATTACGTATACAACGGAGTCTACTACCGTCCTTTCGGAAGCTCTTACGTAATCTGCCGTCCTCCTTTCGGCACACCTCTGGATGTTGCAGTCAACAGGGCTCTGTTCAGGGCAGTGAGGTTCGCATTCTACTGCGACACCTACCGTACCTTCAACGCAGTGTTTGACTATTACAACACCATCGCGCGCCAGAACCTCATCATTGCACAGCACAACGCCCGCGAGGCCGCACGCTACGCAAACTACGCTCTCAACAGCACCCGTGCTCTTACCTCTTACGAGCTTGCCAACAAGCTTGGCCTTGTACAGAGCTACGCATATGCAGGGTCCGACTACTTCTACCAGGACGGCGTATTCTACACAGTGAGCGCTTCCGGTGCATACTCCACCATCGTCCCTCCTGCAGGTGCCCTGGTGACCTCCCTGCCCGACGACTACGAGATCATCGTCATGAACGGTATCGAGTACTTCCTGGTGGACAACACGGTTTACCGCACCACCGTCTTTGACGGCCAGCCTTTCCTGGAAGTCCTTGGCCAGATGTACGGCTCGCTGTACAGCCAGTACAACGTCTACAGATAAGAGAGTCTGACTCTTTAAAGAATAAGACCCGGTTCGTTCAGGACCGGGTCTTTATTCTATTTTGTGATGAAGGTGTTGAGGCTGTCTATGGGCGGCAGGGACGGGTAGTCCAGCGCATAGGCCTCTTTCTGGGAGCGGTAGACGGCAATGTTGCCGGATGCCAGCCATGTGTTGAAGCCGCCTGTGAGGCCGGCGTCGTAAAGGCCGCGTATCTGGCGCTCGATGAAATTGGGGGTGTTGTCAAGGCCGTTGGGGTCTACCCATCTCATCACGTGATATGCCTGTATCCAGGTGCGTACCCTGGCGGGCGTTGCGGTCACTTCCTGGCGGCCCTGGACGCGTTTGCCCCAGGCCTTCAGAATCTCGTACGGATGGTTCCAGGGCTTGGAGATGCCATAGTAGTGGTCTGCGAAATGGTCCGGATACGGCATTGCGCAGATGGCATCGGCAATGGTGGAAATGGCGGGCCAGTACTGGCCGTAGGCGGTGGTGTAGCCGGGATTGGCGGATTCTCCGAAGACGTCCACGGAGACGTAGACGCCAAGCTCATGGAGCTCGTCGCAGGCGTATCGGACAAAGTTCTGGATGGCCTGGACCTTGGACTCGCCGTAGCGGTTGCGGTAGTCTATCTGGTCGTCAAGGCTTATGAGCTTGTCCGGGAAGCGGACGTAGTCGAAGTTGATCTCGTCCAGCCCGAACTTCCGGACCGATTCCTTGGCCAGTTCCACATTGAACTGCCATACGTCGCGGGCGTATGCGCTGGGCCAGTAGGTGCTGTTGTGCAGGAAGGGCTTGCCGTCGGCCTTCATGCAGATTGCGGACGACGTGTGGTCCTGTGCGTAGTAGCCGTCCTTGAAGCAGGTAATTCGGCCAATGACGTAGTAGCCCCTGGCGTGGAGCTTCTCCACCACTTCCTTGTACAGGGCCTCCTTGGTGGAGCCGGCGTGCCTGAAGTTGGTGGGGGAGTGCTTCTCCATGGCCTCTGCCTTGTAACCGGGACACTGGTCGTCCTTTATGTCTATCACAAAGGCGTTTATGCGGGTGCTGTCCGCAAGGGCGATGTAGTCGTCAATGTGCCGGAGGCCAACCGGGGATATGGT
>JAEEGI010005440.1_pt1 | contig 29310 bp, 26 predicted proteins | sample 8958751 | NCBI WGS metagenome assembly JAEEGI01 (sample SAMN16246545, study PRJNA631951) | gut metagenome | biome: gut microbiome; feature: rumen; material: KS-attached | host: Bos | place: Iran: Karaj | collected 2018-10 | reverse complement strand
CGGGGAACGAAAATCAGCAGGCCGTTGACTACCGCGAAGAGGTCCACGCCCATGACCCAGTCAAAGTCGTCGAAGGTGGAGGCCTCCACGGGGCCGAAGGAGTTGACGCCGGCGGTCTGGATGAACAGATGGGGAGGCCCGCCGAACACTTCCTCGATCTTGTCGGCGCAGGCGGTGTAGCTGGCCCGGTCGGTCAGGTCCACCTTGATGGGCAGGATGTCCTTCTCGGGGATGCCGAAGGCGATCAGCTCCTTCTTTGCGTTCTCCAGAGCGTCCTCACGAACGTCGCCGATGGCGACCTTCATGCCCTCCCGGCCAAAGACCTTGGCCTGGCCCAGGCCGGCGCCGGAAGCGCCGCCGGACACGAATACGATCTTGCCTTTGAAGTCTTTCATGTGCAGCTCACTCCTTGTTCAGATGATTTGGTTATTCATAGCATACTTCTTTTTTGCGCCGGATGCAAGCGGGAGTTGCGATTTCATCCGGCCCGGCTTTACAGCGTGTCGTCCCCTTCGATCCATTCCGACACCGGGGTGTCGGTAAACTCCGTTTCGGAGACGCGGCAGACCACGTTTTTGATCCCCGCGTTGATGATGGTCCTCCGGCAGAGGGTGCAGGGAGTGGTGCTGCTCAGCAGCTGCCCGCTTTGGGCGTCCCGCCCCACCAGAAAGAGGGTGCTGCCCAGCATTTCCTTCCGGGCAGCGGAGATGATGGCGTTTTCCTCCGCGTGGACGGCCCGGCACAGCTCATAGCGCTGGCCGGAGGGGATCTGCAGCTCCTGACGGGTGCAGCGGCCCAGTTCGTCGCAGTTTTTCCTGCCCCGGGGCGCGCCGTTGTAGCCCGTGGCGATGATCTCGTCGCTGGCGACGATGATGGCCCCGTACTGCCGCCGCAGGCAGGTGGAGCGGCTGCGGACCGCGTCCGCGATATCCAGATAGTAATTCGCCTTATCCTTGCGCATGGTCTGCTCCTTTTTTACTCCCAGCCGGACCAGACGTCCGGCGCATAGCCCACGGTGGCCTTTCTGCCGTTGCGGACCACGGGGGTGCGGATCAGCCGCTGGTTTTCCAGCAGCTTTTCTTCCTTGTCCGCGGCGTAGGCCAGGTATTTCACTTCCTCCGCGCCGGGGGCCTTTTCATCCAGCAGATTCTCCAGCCCCACGGCGCCGAGCACGCTGCGGAACTCCCCTGCGCTCATGCCGTATTTCTGCAGGTCGATATACTGATATTTGATGCGCCGCTCCTTGAACCAGCGCTCGGCCTTTTTCGTGTCGAAGCACTTGCTTTTTCCGAAAATCTGAATGTTCATCTCAGTTCTCCATGATGATGGGCAGGATCATGGGGCTGCGCTTGATCCGCTTCTGCAGATAGGTGGAGAGAGAGGCCTTCACCGTGGACTTGATGGCGGTCCAGTTGCGGATATCGTTCTCCTGGCAGGCGTCCAGGGTGTCGATGACCTGCATGCGCATCTCGTCGATCAGGTCCTCCGACTCCCGCACATACACAAAGCCGCGGGTGATGATGTCCGGCCCGGAGATGAGGCTGTTGTCCTCCCGGCTCAGGGTCATGGCGACGACCAGCATGCCGTCCTCCGCCAGGTGCTTCCGGTCCCGCAGCACCACGCTGCCCACGTCGCCGATGCCGGTGCCGTCCACCAGCACCCGGCCGGCCTGCACCGTGCCGCTGATGTGGATGCTCTTCTTCCCCAGCTCCACCACCTTGCCGATGTCCCCGATGAGGACATGGCTGGGTTCTACGCCCACCTCGGAAGCGAGCCTGGCATGGCTGCGCAGATGCCGCTGTTCTCCGTGGAGGGGGATGAAGAAGCGGGGCTGGGTCAGGGCCAGCACCATCTTCAGTTCCTCCTGGCAGGCATGGCCCGACACGTGGAGGGAGCCCATCACATCCCGATAGAGCACCTCCGCGCCCCGGCGATAGAGCTCGTTGATGATGCGGCTGACGGTCTTTTCATTCCCAGGCACCGTGGAGGAGGAGAGGATCACCCGGTCCTCCGGGCCGATCTCCACCTGCCGGTGCCCGCCGAAAGCCATGCGGTAAAGGGCAGACATGCTCTCGCCCTGGCTGCCGGTGGTGATGATGAGCTGCTGCTCCCGCGGATAATTCTTGATCTTATTGATGTCCACCAGCGTGTCCGGCGGGACGGTCATATACCCCAGCTCCGCCGAGGCCGCCACCATATTCTCCATGCTGCGGCCCGTGATGGCCACCTTGCGCCCGTTTTTGGCGGCCAGAGTGATGATCTGCTGCACCCGGTAGACATTGGAGGCGAAGGTGGTGATGATGATGCGCCGGGGGCAGTTGTCAAAAAGGCCGTCCAGGGCGTCCCCCACCGTGCGTTCCGAGGGAGAGAAGCCCTTGCGCTCGGCGTTGGTGGAGTCGCTGAGCAGGGCCAGCACCCCCTCCTTCCCCAGCTCGCCCAGCCTCGTCAGGTCCGTCATGGCGCAGTTGATGGGGGTGGTGTCGATCTTGAAGTCGCCGGTGTGGATCACCATGCCCACCGGCGTCTTGATGGCCAAGGCCACGCTGCAGGCGATGGAGTGGTTGACGTGGATGGCCTCCACCTCGAAGCAGCCCACGCTGAACCGGTCCCTGGCCCGGAATTCCCGCAGGTCCGCGATGTCCAGCAGGCGGTGCTCCTCCAGCTTGTAGCGGACCAGCGCAAGGGTGAGGGGCGTGCCGTAAATGGGGGCGGAAATATCCTTCAGCACATAGGGGATGGCCCCGATGTGGTCCTCATGGCCGTGGGTCAGGACGATGCCCCGGATCTTCTCCGCATTTTTCACCAGATAGGTCACGTCGGGGATCACCACGTCCACCCCGTACATTTCGCCGTCGGGGAAACCCAGGCCGCAGTCCACCACAAGGATGTCGTTCCCGTATTCGTACACGGTAAGATTCTTGCCGACCTCGTTCAGGCCGCCAAGAGGAATGATTTTCAGTTTTTCAGTTGCCATAAAACCTCCTGTTTCGTCGTTTTGGACGCGCAAAGCATGGGACAGCTCCCTGTCCCGATGGATAAGTAATCAGTTCCGATATTTTTACCGGAAAGGCAGCCCGCCTTGCCGGTGAAGTCCAAAGAAAGGATACCCGCGGATGCGGTTTTCTAAACAATCTCCCGGCGGCCCTCCAGGGCCCGGAAAAGGGTGGCGTCGTCGGCGAATTCCAGATTCGCGCCCACGGGGATGCCGTAGGCGATCCTGGTCACCCTTACGCCCAGGGGCTTGACCAGGCGGCTGAGGTACATGGCCGTGGCCTCCCCCTCCGCGTCGGGGTTGGTAGCCATGATGACCTCCTCCACGCTGCCGTCCAGACGGGCCAGCAGCTCTTTGACGGTCAGATCGTCCGGTCCCACATGCCGCAGGGGAGAGATCACCCCGTGGAGCACATGATAGACCCCATCGTATTCCCGGCTCCGCTCCAGGGCGATCACATCCCTGGGGTCGGATACCACGCAGATCTTCGATTTGTCCCGCTTCATGGAGGCGCAGATGCCGCAGGTGTCCTCGTCCGTCAGGTTCTGGCACACCTTGCAGCGGTGGAGGCTGTGCTTGGCCTCCACGATGGCGGCGGCGAAATCCTCGGCCTCGGCGTCGCTGAGGCTGAGGAACCAGAAGGCCATGCGCTGGGCCGACTTGGCCCCGATGCCCGGCAGACGGCGCAGGCAGTCCGTCAATCTTTCAAAGGAAGCGGGATAAAGGCTCATATCTTCTCAGGCGGCAAAGCCGCCCTCTCCTTACTGTTTTTCGCCCCGAAGCTGGGCGATGCGCTCTTTCCGGTCCTGGGCCTTGAAGACGTCGCTCCCGGCGACCAGCACCTGGGCACCGGCGGCGGCGGCGAGGGAGGCCGTCAGGGGATTGACGCCCCCGTCCACCTCCAGCAGGCATTCCAGGCCGAATTCATCCAGGGTCTGGCGCAGGAAGCCCAGCTTGGGCAGCATCTCCGACATGAACTTCTGGCCGCCGAAGCCCGGCTCCACGGTCATGACCAGGATAAGGTCCGTATCCTCGATGAAGGGCAGAGCGGCGTCCCAAGCCGTGCCCGGCTTCAAGGCCAGGCCGGACTTTTTCCCCAGGCTGCGCACTTTACGCAGGGCAGCGCGGGTACTCTCCTCCGTATCCGCTTCCACATGGATGCACACCAGGTCCGCCCCCGCCTGGCAAAAGCGTTCCACATAACGGACCGGCTCCCGGATCATGAGATGCACGTCCAGGAACATGTCCGTGTATTTCCGCACGGATTCCAGCACGGGGATGCCCACGGATAGGTTGGGCACAAAGAGTCCGTCCATCACGTCGAAATGGAGCCAGTCGGCATTTCCTTCCCGGATGCTGTCGATCTCCTCACCCAGGCGTGTGAAATCCGCCGAGAGGATGGAAGGCGCGATCTTGACCATGCCAGATACCTCTTTCCCGCCGCTGCGCGTTTATCACTTGATATTTCAGTATACCCCAGTTCCGACGCAGATTCAAGGATAGATTGGCGGCGGCTTTCATAATCTTCATATTCATGTATGCCTTTCGCCGCCACACAGTCAATATTGACAGTCGGGGAAAAAAATAATAGAATGGTAAAAGTGAATATGTATCCCGCCATTATTTACGAAAGGGTGCGAAACTATGGATTACGAATACAAGCCCACGCTGACCCTCAACCCGGAACTGGCCGCCCAGGAAGCGCCCAAGCCCGCCGAGCTCATCAACTCCGCGGAGAAGAAGGTGGAAGCCCCCGCCTTTACCTTGGAAAACCTGACCGAGGCGGAGCGGAAGTCTGTGGAGGACTTCTCCAAAACCATCAACATCGAGGACGCCAACACCGTCCTGCAATACGGTTCCGGCGCCCAGAAGAACATCTCCGAATTCTCCGGCGCCGCCCTGAACACCGTGCGCACCAAGGATATGGGCGAGGTGGGCAATATGCTCTCCGGCCTGGTGGTGGAGCTGAAGACCATGAGCTTCGACCAGGAGGACAAGAAGGGCATCAAGGGCCTGTTCCGCAAGACCGCCACCCAGATCGACGCCCTGAAGGCCCAGTACGACAAGGCGGAGGTCAACGTCAACAAGATCACCGAGGAGCTGGAGAAGCACCAGGTGGTCCTGCTGAAGGACGTGGCCATGCTGGACAAGATGTATGAGCTGAACCAGGCTTATTTCAAGGAACTGAGCATGTATATCCTGGCGGGCAAGAAACGCCTGGAGGAATGCCGGGCCACCAAGCTGCAGGAGCTGCTGCAGAAGGCGGAGGCCTCCGGCCTGCCGGAGGACGCCCAGGCGGCCAACGACTACGCCAGCATGTGCACCCGCTTTGAAAAGAAGATCCACGACCTGGAGCTGACCCGGATGATCTCCATCCAAATGTCCCCCCAGATCCGCATGATCCAGAACAACGACACCCTCATGGTGGAGAAGATCCAGACCAGCATCGTGAACACCATCCCCCTGTGGAAGAGCCAGATGGTGCTGGCCCTGGGCATGTCCCATTCCCAGCAGGCCATGAAAGCCCAGCGGGAGGTAACGGACCTGACCAACGATCTGCTGAAGAAGAACTCCGAGATGCTGAAGACCGGCAGCGTGGAGATCGCCAAGGAGAGCGAGCGGGGCATCGTGGAGATCGAGACCCTGAAGGCCACCAACGAGAACCTGATCTCCACCCTGGAGGAGGTCCGCCAGATCCAGGTGGACGGCGCCGCCCGGAGGCGGGAAGCCGAGGCGGAGCTGGTCCGCATCGAGGACGAGCTGCGCAAGAAGCTTCTGGAAATGAGCAAGAAATAAAAAATATCAAATCGCAACCGCTTCGCTGGGTTACGATTTGAGAGGGATTGCGTTGCGCTCCCCGCACGGCGTCCTAATTTGCCGGAATACGGCGCAGCGCTTCAAGCGGCGCTGCTTGATGATTCCGGCAAAACGTCCTTTTCAAAATGAAAGCGACGCTTTCATTTTGAAAGGAGGAGCAACGAAGTGAACGAGCTTCGGCTCTTTGGGCCGAAGCGAATGATACGTAGTCTGCGACGACGTAGTCCGCTCCGCGAGAGGTATTTTTCGCGAGGCGCATGTCCCCGCGAAAAATCATTTCAATTTCATTCGCGTCTTCGGACGCGAACTCTGCGAGGCTTTGTAATCTGGTTGGCGCCCGCCTGTTCGGCGGGCGCCGTTTTTTATTCTTCCGTTTCCTGCTTTGCCTGCTGGAATTCCCGGTAGAGGGCGCTGCGGCTGACCGCGAATTCCTCGGCGGCCTGACGCACCGCGTCCCTGGCCGAAAGGCCGGAGGCGAAGAGCGCCTGGGCCCGTTCCAGGGCCCCTGCCCCGTCCGCCGTTTTGTCTTCCTTCGGCGCGCCGGCCACCACCAGGACGAATTCGCCCCGCGCCTCCCCCGCTCCGAAGCGCTCCCTTGCTTCCCCCAGGGTGCAGCGGATCACTTCCTCATGGAGCTTGGTCATCTCCCGGCAAAGGGCCACCGACCGCTCTTCTCCAAAGGCGGCGCAGAGGTCATCCAGGGTCTGGGCCAGCTTGTGGGGAGCTTCATAAAAGACCATGGTTCGCTTTTCGTCCTGCAGGGAGGCTAGGTGCTCCTGCCGCTCCCGCCGGGTGACGGACAGGAAGCCCTCGAAGGTAAAGCGGCCCGTGGGCAGGCCGGAAAGGGCCAGGGCCGACACCACCGCGCTGGGACCGGGGACGGCCACGACCTCCACCCCCGCTTCGGCGCAGAGGCGCACCAGGTCCTCCCCCGGATCGCTGATGGCGGGCATGCCCGCATCCGTCACCAGGGCGCAGCTCTCCCCCGCCAGCAGCCGCTCCAGGATCCGCTGTCCGCTCTCCCGGCTGTTGTGCTCATAGTAGCTGACGAGGCTTTTGCGTATATCCAGATGGTTCAGCAGCTTCCGGCTGACCCGCGTATCCTCCGCGGCGATGAAATCCACCATTTCCAGGGTCTCGGCACAGCGCCGGGAGATATCCCCCAGGTTGCCGATGGGGGTGCCCACCAGATACAGTTTCCCGCTCATAACGTCTTCTCCTCTTCCGTAAACAGGGGCGGCAGGACCTCCAGGCCCTTGCCCCCGCCCTTGACGCCCTCCAGCAGGACGGCGCAAGGGGCGCTGACGGCATCCTTATGCACCAGGCGCAGGCGCTTGGGCTCCAACCCTGCCGCTGTCATGGCGCAGATCAGCTCCCCCAGCCGATCCGGAGGGTAGACGAGGCAGAACTTTCCCCGCTGGCGCATAAGGCCCGCCGCCGCCTGACACAGCTCCTCCGGTGTGAAGCTCTCCCGCCGGGCGATCCCCCGGCTGCCCCCGGCGGCAGGGGCGCTTTGCTTCCAATAAGGCGGATTGGAAACGACGAGGTCAAAGCTGCCGGGCGGGAAAAATTGCCGCCAGTCCCGCAGGTCGCCGCAGCGCACCTCCAAAGCGTAGCCGTTGAGGGCGGCGTTATATTTCGTCGCCTCCGCCGCCTCCGGCAGGATATCCAGGGCGCTCATCCGCAGCGCGGGTTTCCGCCCCAGCAGCTGCAGGCTCAGGGCCCCGCCGCCGCAGCCCAGGTCGCAGGCGGTCTTCGCCCGCCCCAGGCGCACGAAAGCCCCCAGCCACGCCGTGTCGGAGCTGAGGGGGAACACGCCTTCATACTGGCGGTAAAACGGCCCGCCGGGCCAAAGCCGATCTAATTGCGTATCCATGAAGGTAAAAATGAAGAACCGGGGCAAAGCCCCGGTTCTTGTGCATTCAATTTACTCGGCAGAAATCGCATTGACGGGGCAGCTGGCTTCACAGGTGCCGCAGTCAACACATTCATCGGCGTTGATGACGCAAACGCCGCCGTCTTCCTTGATGCACTCCACGGGGCAGTCGTTCTTGCAGGTACCGCAGCCGACGCAGACGCTGGGATCGATTTTACGTGCCATAACGCACCTCCATGTAAGTATCATTCGTATATTACCATATTCTCCGAAAATATCAACACCTAATTTCCGGATGAATCCGGCAGATTCTGGATATGCTAGGAGAGCTCGGAAAGGGGGAATATGAATGCGTGGGGACAACCGGCTCACGCTCCAGTCCAGCCGCGCCCTGACCCTGGCCTTTGAAGCGGCGGCGGAGCTGGGCCACAGCTATGTGGGCAGCGAGCATATCCTGCTGGGGCTGGCCATGGAGGGCACGGGCACGGCGGCCCGGAGCCTGCGAAGCTGCGGCTTCGACGAACGGCGCCTCCGCGGCCTGCTTACGGAGGCAGTCGGCCGCGGGGCCGCCGGGACAAAGCCCGCCCAGGGCTTCACGCCGCGGGCCAAGAACGTCATCGAGGCCGCGGCGGCAGAGGCGGACAGCCAGGGGCAAAGCCTGGTGGACACCCAGCACCTGCTGCTGGCGATCCTGCGGGAGGGGGACAGTCTTGCCCTGCGGCTCCTCTCCTCCGGCGGACTGGACGGGCGGAGCCTGATGCGGGAGCTCACCGAGCGGACGCCGGAGCGAAGCGGAGGCCGGGGCAGCCCGCGGCAGTCGGGACGGAAAGCGGAAACCAAGGCGCTGAGCGCCTATACCACGGACCTGACGGAGGCTGCCCGCCGGGGCAAGCTGGACCCGATCTTCGGCAGAGAGGCGGAGCTGGGGCGCATGCGGGAGATCCTCTGCCGCCGCACGAAGTGCAATCCCCTGCTGCTGGGGGACCCCGGCGTGGGCAAGACGGCCCTGGCGGAGGGGCTGGCCCAGTCCCTGCTGGAGGAGAACGTGCCGGACAGGCTCTATGACAAGCGCATCCTCTCCCTGGACATGGGCGCGGTGGTGGCGGGCACCAAATACCGGGGGGATTTCGAGGACCGGATGCGGAATCTGCTGGAGGAAGTCAGCGGCGCGGGGGACATCATCCTCTTCATCGACGAGATGCATATGCTGGTGGGCGCTGGGGCCGCCGAGGGGGCCATCGACGCCTCCAATATTCTGAAGCCCCTGCTGAGCCGGGGCATGGTGCAGATCATCGGCGCGACCACGCAGGAGGAATACCGGCGCTATCTGCAGAAAGACACGGCGCTGGCCCGCCGCTTCCAGCCCGTGACCCTGCGGGAGCCCACAACCGAGGAAGCGGTACGCATCCTGACGGGGCTGCGCCCCCGGTACGAAGCCCACCACCGGCTCACCATCAGCCAGGAAGCGGTGGAGGCGGCGGTGAAGCTCAGCAGCCGCTACGTCTGCGACCGCTTCCTGCCGGACAAGGCCATCGACCTGATGGACGAAGCCGCTGCGCGGGTGGTCCTCTCCTCCGCCGGACCGGGGAATGACCTGCGTGCGGTGGAAGCATCCGACGTCGCCGCCGTGGCCGCCGAGTGGACGGGCATCCCCGTGGCCGCCATGACCGAGGAGGAGGGGCAGCGGCTGCGCAGCCTGGAGGACACGCTGAAAAAGCGAGTGATCGGCCAGGACGCCGCTGTGGAAGCGGTGGCCGCTGCGGTGCGGCGGGGGCGGGCCGGGCTGAAGGAGCAGGGCCGGCCCATAGGCTCCTTCCTTTTCGCCGGGCCCACCGGCGTGGGCAAGACGGAGCTCTGCCGCGCCCTGGCGGAAGCCCTGTTCGGCAGCGAAAAGGACCTGATCCGGCTGGACATGTCCGAGTATTCAGAGAAGTTCACCGCTTCCCGCCTTATCGGCGCGCCGCCGGGCTACGTGGGCTCCGACGAAGGAGGGCTGCTGACGGAGCTCATCCGACGCAGGCCCTACAGCGTGGTGCTTTTCGACGAGCTGGAAAAAGCCCACACGGAGGTCCTGGACCTGCTGCTGCAGATCCTGGAGGACGGACGGCTCACCGACGCCCACGGACGGATAGCAGATTTCCGCAACGCCATCGTCGTCATGACCACCAACGCGGGCTCCGCTGCCATCATGGAACACCGCGCTCCTCTGGGCTTCCTCCCGCCGGGAACGGCGCCGGACCGGGAGGAGCCGGTCCGGCGGGAGCTGCGGCAGGTATTCCGGGCAGAGCTGCTGAACCGGGTGGACGAGATCCAGGTCTTCCGTCCCCTGGGACGGGAAGCCCTCACCGATATCGCCCGGAAGCTGATCGAGGGGCTAAAGGAGCGTCTGGCCGCCCTGGACATCGCCCTGGAAACGGAGGAAGGGGTGCCGGAAGCCCTGGTGCTGGAGGGCTTTGACCCGGTTTTCGGCGCCAGGCCCCTGCGGCGCTGCCTGCGGAAAGCGCTGGAAGACCCGCTCACGGACCTGATCCTGGCGGGGCGGCTGCCGCCGGGCAGCCGGGCGGCGGCGACCCTTGCGGACGGGCGCATCCAGATCCTTTGCCCGGAAGCCGCAGGCATCGCGTGACAGAAAACCCCGGCGCCAGCCTCTTGCAGGGCGGGCGCCGGGGTTATATAATAGTCACATCAGTCTAGGGACTCCCCTTCTGCAGGGTTTTCTTCCTCCCCAGCCGGTCCTTCTTCCTCCGCCGGGGGCTCCGCTTCCACCCATTCCACGGGGGTATCCGTACCCACCGCAAGGGCCAGATACCTGCCCCAGGTCCGATAGCATTCTCTCGTCAGATGGATACCGTCCCCCGTATACTCCGGAAGCAGGACCCCATCCTCGTCGGCAAACAGGCTGAAAATATCGATCAGCCCCATACCCTTCGCCTCTGCCAGCTCGGCGATGAGATCATTGACCGCCCGGCAGTTTTCCACGGTGAAGACCTTCGGCTCCTGCTCCTCCGGCTCCCCGATCATTTCCGGGTTCACCGGCGGCGCCGTGCAGAGCCAGAACTCCGCCTCCGGCTGGGCCTGGACCAGCTTGTCCAGGAACGAAGCGAAGAAGGGCCGGAGATAATAGATGTCATAGCCCATCTCGTTGGTGCCATAGATGAGGATGATCTTCGCGTACTGATTTTCCTCCAGCAGGGAACGAAGGGTGAAGCTGCGCTCGTTCCGATCCCTGCAGGAGGTATTCAGCCCTGTGAAGATGCTGCCCCCGTAGCTGAAACAGAAAGACGGGAAGGGCATATCCCCGTACATGCTAAGGCCGCCGCAGTGGGAGTTGCCCAGGATCAGCGCGTCAGAGAACCACTGCTCCGGCACCGCATAGCGCAGCTTCGGCATCCGCTCCTCCGGCAGCATCAGCCGCAGGATGACGGCAGCGCCTTCCGCTCTGGTGAGGGTCCGCTCCGGGTGGAAGCAGCCGTCGTCATAGCCCTCCATGATCCCGGCGGCATAGACCGCCACCACCGCGTCCCGCCCTTCCTCCGGGATCTCCTCCAGGTCGGTGATCCCCGGCAGGATCCTGTCCATATCCGGCGCCACCTGATCCTCCCCGGCGTCCGGCAGCAGTGGCAGCCGGGCCAGCAGCAGGGCTACCCGCAGGCGGCTGGCGTCCAGGGTCATGCTCCCCAGGTCCTCCTCCGTGAGAATACCCTCCCGGAGGCCGAATTCCGCGTAGGGCTTCCACCAACCGGCCCCCTCCGGCTCCTCTACATTCTCCGGCATCCGGGGCTTCAGCATCAGCTTTATGAGCTGCGCCTCCGTCAGCGTATCCTTCGGGCGGAAGGTCCCGTCCTCGAAACCGCTGAGGATGCCCCTTTCCGCCAGATAGGAGACCGGCCCATAGAACCAGTCGCTTTCCGAAACGTCGGAAAACCGGCCTTCTTCCCTCTCCCCTTCGGTGTCTGCGCAGGCCGGGGCGCAGAGCAGGCACATTGCGCATATCAGCGCTATGATCCGTAAGCTCATCTGTTTCATGGGCGCATCATAGCACAATGAAAGCGCAAAAGCAACCGAATCAACGTCTGGAGATACTGCCATGTCATTCGTTCACCTCCACGTACACAGCGAATACAGCCTTCTGGACGGCGCCTGCCGCATCGAAGGGCTGATGCAGCGCCTCAAGGAGCTGGGCCAGGAGGCCGTCGCCATCACGGACCACGGGGTCATGTACGGGGCCGTCACCTTCTACAAGGCCGCCAAGGCGGCGGGGGTGAAGCCCATCATCGGCTGCGAGGTCTATGTTGCCCCCCGTTCCATGCAGGACCGGGAGCACGGCATCGACAATGAGGCCCGGCACCTGGTGCTGCTCTGTGAAAACGAGACGGGCTACCGCAACCTCTGCTACCTCGTATCCAGGGCCTTCATCGACGGCTTCTACCTGAAGCCCCGAATCGACAAGGGGCTGCTGCGGCAGCACACCGAGGGGCTCATCGCCCTCTCCGCCTGCCTGGCCGGGGAGATCCCTCGGCTCCTGCGGCAGGGGGACTACGCCGCGGCAAAGGCCGCTGCCCTGGAGCTGAGCGAGATGTTCGGCCCGGAGCGCTTCTACCTGGAGCTCCAGGACCATGGCCTGGCGGAACAGCAGAGCGTGAACCAGGGCATCCTTCGCCTCCACCGGGAGACGGGGTTGCCCCTGGTGGTCACCAACGACGCCCATTACCTCACGAAGGCGGACGCGGAGGTGCAGGACGTGCTCCTCTGCATCCAGACCCAGAAGACCGTGCAGGACCAGGACCGGATGCGCTTCGAGACCTCGGAATTCTATATCAAATCCGAGGAGGAGATGCGTTCCCTCTTCCCCCAGTGGCCGGAGGCGGCGGACAACACCGCCCGGATAGCCGAAATGTGCAATCTGGACTTCACCTTCGGGGAATACCACTTGCCGGAATTCCGCCTGCCGGAGGGGGAAACGAGCGCAAAGGCCTATCTGCGCCGCCTCTGCGAGGCGGGGCTCGTGAAGCGTTACGGGGAAAAGGCGCCGGAGCTTCAGGGACAGCTGGATTTCGAGCTGAAGACCATCGACGACATGGGCTTCAACGAATATTTCCTCATCGTCAGCGACTTCGTGCACTACGCCAAATCCCAGGGCATCCCCGTGGGCCCCGGCCGGGGCAGCGCCGCGGGGAGCGTGGTGAGCTACACTTTGGAGATCACCGACGTGGACCCGGTGAAATACGGCCTGTATTTCGAGCGCTTCCTGAACCCGGACCGGGTCAGCATGCCGGATATCGACATCGACTTCTGCGTGAACCGCCGCAGCGAGGTCGTTGATTATGTAAACCGCAAGTACGGCAGCGACCACGTGGCCCAGATCGCCACCTTCGGAACCATGGCTGCGCGGGCCGCCGTGCGGGACGTGGCGCGGGCCCTGGGCATCAGCTACGGGGACGCGGACCGGGTGGCGAAGCTGATCCCCGCCACCCTGAACATGACCCTGGACGACGCCCTGCGCCTCTCCAAGCCGCTGAAGGACCTCTATGACACGGACGAAAGCGTGCAAAAACTGCTGGACATCGCCCGTGCCCTGGAGGGCATGCCCCGCCATGCCTCCACCCACGCCGCCGGGGTGGTCATCACCCGCGACCCGGTCTATACCTACGTGCCCCTGAGCCGGAACGACGAGGTGGTGGTGACCCAGTATCCCATGACCCAGCTGGAGGAGCTGGGCCTGCTGAAGATGGACTTTCTGGCCCTGCGGAACCTGACGGTGCTGTGGGACGCGGTGGAGCGCCTGCGGAAGCGGCAGCCGGATTTCGACCTGAACGCCATCCCGGAGGGGGACCGGGAGGTGTACGACATGCTCACTGCCGGGCATACCAGCGGCGTCTTCCAAATGGAATCCACGGGGATGACCGGGGTATGCGTGGGGCTGAAGCCCCAGAGCATCGAGGACCTCACCGCCATCATCGCCCTCTATCGTCCCGGCCCCATGGAATCCATCCCACGCTTCATCGACTGCAAGCAGCACCCGGAAAAGATCACCTACAAGCACCCCCTTTTGGAGAGCATCCTCTCCGTGACCTACGGCTGCATCGTCTATCAGGAGCAGGTCATCGAGATCTTCCGGAAGCTGGCGGGCTTCTCCTTGGGGCAGGCGGACTTGATTCGCAGGGCCATGAGCAAGAAAAAGCAGAAGGAGATCGTGCGGGAGCGGGAGGCCTTCGTCAATGGGGACCCGGAGCGGAACATCCCCGGCGCCGTGGCAAACGGGGTGCCCGCAGACGTGGCCAACGCCATCTATGACGAGATCTTCGCCTTCGCCAACTACGCCTTCAACAAGGCCCACGCCGTTTCCTACGCCATCATCGCCTATCAGACGGCCTATCTGAAATGCCACTATCCCTGCGAATACATGGCCGCGGTGCTCTCCAGCGTGCCGGACAACACCGCCAAGATCGCGGAATACATCGCCGACTGCCGTGCCGGGGGCATCCCGGTGCTGCCGCCGGACATCAATGAATCCAACGACGGCTTCACCGACACCCTCAGCAGCATCCGCTTCGGCCTGGCGGCGGTGAAGGGTATCGGCCGCAATTTCATACGGGGCGTCATGGCCCAGCGGGAGCAGGGCGGCCCCTTCCGCTCCTTCCGGGATTTCTGCGAGCGCATGTGCGGCCCTGAGCTGAACAAGCGGGAGGCGGAGAGCCTCATCAAGGCCGGGGCCTTCGACAGCCTGGGGGCGAACCGCAGGCAGCTGCTGGCCGTCTATTCCAAGCTGATGGACGATATCCAGTCCGACCAGCGTTCTAACCTGGAGGGGCAGTTTGACCTCTTCGGCGCGGCGGAGGAGACCCCCGCCTTCCAGCTGCCGGACCTACCGGAGTTCACCGCCGCGGAGAAGATGGCCATGGAGCGGGAGGCCACAGGCCTCTTCCTCTCCGGCCACCCCATGGACGACTACCGGGAGCAGACGCGGCGGGCAGGCGCGGCCCCCATCGCGGACATCATGGCCGCCTTCGAGAGCGGCGAGGAGGGCGGCGCCTACAAGGACGGGCAGACCGTGCTCCTGGCGGGGGTGGTCTCCGCCTTCAAGACCAAGACCACCAAAAACAACTCTCTCATGGCCTACGTGACCTTGGAGGATGGGGGCGGCAGCATGGAGCTGCTGGTCTTTCAGCGGACCCTCAACGACTGGAACGGCAAGCTGGGGGAAGGCACCGCCATCTATGTCCGGGGGCGCATCTCCGTGCGGGATGAGAAGGACCCCCAGCTGATGGTGGAGGATATCTGCCTGCTGGAGGGGGACGCAATGCCCCACTTCGCTTCCGGGGGCTATGAGCGGCGAAGTCCGGCCCAGCCCCGCACGGCGCCTCCTCCGGCCAGGGAAGCGGAAGGGTCCAAGGGGCGCACCCTCTGGGTGAAGCTCCCCTCCCAGGATTGCCCGGAATACGCCCGGCTCATGCGCATCCTCGTCATGTTCGAGGGCTTGGAAGCGGACCGGGAGACCCTGCGCCTCTATTTTGAGGACACGAAAAAGCAATATACCTCCCGCTGCTGGCTCCACCCCTCCCTGGTGCGGGAGCTCAGGGAGATGCTGGGAGACAGCGCTGTGGTGATGAAGTGACAAAAAGATGCAAAAACACCGGGAATGCGCGCTGCATTCCCGGTGTTTTGTGTTATGACGTCACTTTAAAAAGATGCTTTTCTCCCGCCTGCACAGCATATAATGCCCATTCCAGCGGAAATAGACCTTGCTTTTGTCATTGGGATTCACATACACCGACGTCTCATAGTTCCAGTCCGTAGCGAAGTTCTCTTCCGACTGCTTCCAATCCTCGGTGTAAAACAGCTTCCCCGCTTCGGTGAAGCCCTCGTCCATGGAAATGACGACGCTATCCTCATTCCCGATCCGGTAGCTGATCCCGTCCACCATCACATGATGGCTGCCGGCAAAACTCAGCCCGCCGCCCAAAACGAAGACGAAAGCTGCCGCCAGGACGAAGACAACGACCAGTACCACCCACAGCTTTATCTTGGAGCTTTTCCGCTCCCGCTGGGCTTTTTTCGCTTTTTCCAGGCCCTGATTGTAGAAGAACTGCTGTTGCTGCTGCTGATAGATGGGATCGACGCCGCCGGCCATAGGATCACCTCCTTACGAGAACAGTATCATTTCCCCGATGCTTTGTCAAGAATCGCAGCATGGAAAGATATTCCGCGCTTCATTCTGGAAACACGGTGTATTTTCAGCTGGCAGAATTTCCGCCCGCAGGCAGAAAAGAATCGTAGACTATCGTGGCGGGATCCGCTTCTGCCCAAAAGCCTCTCTGTTTTCCAAAGGGGGAAAGGAGCTGAATGGGAATCACATTATACCACAGGTTTATTTACAAATGCCGATGGGTGTGATATAGTGCCTCCAGAGATTTGGGCGTGCGCCCGGAAAGGAAAAGAGACATGTTCATGGTTTGGTTTGCCCTGTCATATAAAGACCATATGGAACGGCCCGTGTCCGGCGTGGATTGCCCGGACGCTCTTTCCGCGCGCGCATATAAGGCAAAGCAGCTGGGGAACATACTTTCATGACCCTTCCGTGACCGGATCGGACGGACTTCAGGCCGCTTGTCTTATAGAAGGCAAGCGGCCTTTTCATATTCCTGTGAGGTGAACATCATGTTGGAGATCAAAGGAAAAGTAAATACCGCGATCTGCTACGCAAAGGTCATCGAAGACGAGGCCATCGAGCAGATCCGCCGCATGTGCGATTACCCCATGACCGAAGGCAGCCTCATCCGCATCATGCCCGACGTGCACGCCGGCAAGGGCTGCACCATCGGAACCACCATGACGATCACCGACAAGGCCGTGCCCAACGTGGTGGGCGTGGATATCGGCTGCGGCATGTACACCCTGCGCCTGGCCCAGCGGGAGATCGACATGGTAAAGCTGGACGAGGCCGCCCACTATATCCCCTCCGGCAAACACGTGTGGGAGGGGCGGCAGGAGCGCTTCGACCTGACGGAGCTGCGCTGCTATCGCGCTTTGAAGGACACCAAATGGCTGGAATGCAGCCTGGGCACCCTGGGCGGCGGCAACCATTTCATCGAGATCGACGCCGCGGCAGACGGCACCAAGTATCTGGTGGTCCATTCCGGCTCCCGCAATCTCGGCAAGCAGGTGGCGGAATACTACCAGCAGCTCGCCATCGACCTGAACAAGGGCAAGGAGGAATACTTCCTGAAGCGGGATGCGTTGATCGCGGAATACAAGGCGGCCGGGCGCAGGACCGAGATCGAGAAAGCGCTGAAGGAGCTGCATTGGAACAGTCACGAGCCCACGATCCCCGAAGACCTGTGCTTCGTCTACGGGCAGTATCTGGAGGATTACCTTTTTGACGTGGAGATCTGCCAGCGCTTTGCCCGCCGCAACCGGGAGAAGATGGCGGAAGTACTGACGGAGCGCAGCGGCCTCACCCCCTTGGACGCCTTTCACACCATCCACAACTATATCGACACGAAGGAAATGATCCTCCGCAAGGGCGCCATCGCCGCCCACAAGGGCGAAAAGGTGCTGATCCCCATCAACATGCGGGACGGCAGCGTGCTCGCCGTGGGCAAGGGCAACCCGGCTTGGAACTGCTCCGCGCCCCACGGCGCGGGCCGCATCATGTCCAGGACGGCGGCAAGGTCCAGCCTGGACATGGAGGAATACCGCCGGGAGATGGCGGGGGTCTACACCACCTCCGTCAGCGAGGGGACCATCGACGAAGCGCCCATGGCCTACAAGTCCCTGGCGGACATCGTCGACATCATCGAAGAGAGCGTCGACATCATCGAAATACTGAAACCTATTTACAATTTCAAGGCAGGCTGAGCCGGTGATCTTCCGGCCCAGCGCCGGAAGAGGAGCGAAAACGAAATGAATCGCATACCGGTCATCGACATGACTTTAACCGGAAGGAACATCGACCGTCTCCGCAGGGAGGCGGGCATGACGGTGCGCCAGCTGCAGGCCGTCTTCGGCTTCAGCACCCCCCAGGCCATCTACAAGTGGCAGCGGGGCGACGCCATGCCCACCCTGGACAACGTCGTGGCGCTGGCTTTCGTGTTCGGCGTGACCGTGGAGGACATCCTGGTTTTTCAGGACAGTGATCCCGTCCGCGTGATCGCATGATACCGGAGGCGGCACTTTTTTCCAATGCAAACGGCGGTCTCTGCCTTTGCCTCATTTGCTCTCCGCAAAAGCATAGGCTTCCTCCACCCAGGCCATCAGCTCAGCATCCAGCTCCTCCGGTCGGCTGAGGACGAAATGGTGGGTCCACCGGCCCGGATAGGGCTCCGACTTTAGCGCGACGCGGGGGGATTCCAGAGGCGCGGGCAGCCCAAGGGTCAGCGTCATCCACCCCTTCGGGAGCTCCGCCTTCCGCTTCACCCGCGCGAAGGAGACGCAGGCGAACACATGCCGGTTGTAAAAAGTGATCTGTGTTTTCTGCACGCGCTTGTTCACATTGGGGAAGGCGCCGCAGAGCAGCTCTTCAAACGCCCGGTAAACCTCCAGGGCGTCCGGATGTCCGTCAAAAAACAACAGGGTGTCCCCGTCAGGCTCCCGCATGCTGTACCTCCTTTGCTTCGATCCCCACATGGATCGTGTCGCCGCCGCGCTTGTTCACGCCCAGGTTGACGCCGTTGCCGTCCTAGAGGACGCCGTCAAAGCGCGATCGAACCCACCGCCCCGGCAAGTCCCCGCTTCTTTTCCTGTCCCCCACAAGCAAAATCGCGTGCCTCCTTCCGGAAGCACGCGATTCTTGTTTAGTCGCTCACGTAGGGCAGCAGGGCGATCTGACGGGCCCGCTTGATGGCGGTGGTCAGTTCCCGCTGATGGATGGCGCAGGTGCCGGTGGTCCTGCGGGGCAGGATCTTGCTCCGCTCGGACAGGAAGCGCTTCAGCTTCGCGGTGTCCTTGTAGTCGATATAGCTGACTTTATCCACACAGAACTGGCAAACCTTCCTGCGCTTGCGGGGCCGCATGGGCCTGTCGCCGCGCTCGGCACTGGTATTCACGTTAGCCATGGTGATTCCTCCTTATCTTCGATTAAAGGCTGCGCTCTTCGCTCAGAAGGGCAGCTCGCCGTCGTCTTCCGCCTCGCTGAAATCAGCGGAGATGGCAGGCGCATCATAATTCCCGTAGGACTGCCGGTCATAGGACGATCCGCCCTGGGAAGGAGCGGCGCCGTCCTTCTTCGAGTCGCCGAAATAGACGTTGTCGGCCACGACCTCGGCGCTGCGGCGCTTGCCGCCCTCCCGATCCGTCCAATCCCGGATCTGGAGCCGCCCGGAGACCACCGCCATCCGGCCCTTGGTGAAATACTTGGAGACGAACTCCGCCGTGCTCCGCCAGGCTACGATGTCGATGAAATCGGTCTGCTTTTCGCCGCTGTCACGGTTCTGGAAATCCCGGTCGACCGCCAGGGTGAAGCTGGCCACCGCCACGCCGGACTGGGTCCTGCGCAGTTCGGGATCACGGGTCAGGCGACCCATCAGCACGATGTGGTTCAGCATCTCAGCCCTCCGTCTTTACAACGATATAGCGAAGGATGCCTTCCGTGATGCTCAGGATACGCTTCAGTTCCGCGGGGAATTCGGGAGCGGCGGTGAACTTCACCAGCTCATAATAGCCCTCGGTCTGATAGTCGATCTCGTAGGCGAGATGACGCTTGCCCCAGTCCTCGACCTCGTCGATGGTGGCGTTCTCCTCGATGAGGGTCTTGAACTTCTCGATGATCGCGGCGGTCTCCTCCTCCGTCTTGCGGGGATCGACGATATAGAGGACCTCGTACTTTTCCTGGATCTTTGCCATGTCTTTTGCACCTCCTTACGGACTAATGGTCTACATCTGCAAATGTAGACAAGGATATGCCGAAATAATCAGCCTTTTGATTATACACAAAGGGCGGGACTTGTCAAGGATTTTTTCCGTGATTCACCCCATATTTCTTCACATAGGGGATGCGCTCCAGCAGATAGCTCAGAGGAAGGCCCAGGACATACATGGCCACGGCCTCCCCTACCCCGACCTCCAGGGCGAACACGGGGAAGGACGCCCAGAAGGCATCCGGCGTGATCACATAGGCCAGCATCGCGCCCACCATCACCGCATTCACCACCACCGGCGGGAGCAGCGCCAGGCCGCGGGGCTTCAGGCGGGCGGTGGCCAGACAGGCAAACAGGGTGGCCAGGGAGCCGAACACGATATCCAGCGGCCCGTTGCCCCCCAGGAGGTTAGCGAGCAGGCAGCCGATGAACAGGCCCCAGGTCGTCTCCGGGAAGAACCAGGGCAGGATGCACAGGGCTTCGCTGACGCGGCACTGAAGGTTCCCGTAGCTGATGGGGGCCAGCAGCAGGGTCACGGCGGCGTAAAGAGCGCCGATCACGGCGGCACGGCAGATTTTGTGGAGATTCATGTTCTTCTGCATCAGGTGTTGAATATTCCTTTCTCGTCTGAAATACTCTGCAGGCGGCAGCCGCAGTAATCCTGCCGGTAGATATCCAGCTCCCGGCAGATTTCGATGGAGCGCTTGTAACCCTCCCTCTTTTTGAAATCCGAATAGAGCCAGGGCACGCCCCAGGCTTCCCCCAGCTCCGCGCCGATAGTGTTGATGACCTGGGCGTTCTTATGGGGGCTCACGGTGAGGGTCGTGGCGAAGAAGTCGTACCCCTCCGCCTTTGCCTTTTCGGCTGTGCGCTCCAGGCGCAGGTGGAAACAGAGGCTGCACCGTCCGCCCCCCTCCGGGTCGGCCTCCCGGCCCCGGACGGCGGCCAGGAAGGTTTCGTTGTCCCAGGGCTCAGCCACGAGGCGGAAGGGATAGCGCCGGAGCTTTTCAAACTGACCCAGCCGCTTTTCGTATTCCTCCAGCGGCATGATATTGGGATTATAATAGTAAACGGTAATGTCCAGGCGCTCCGATAAGGCCTCCAAGGGCCAGCTGGCGCAAGGGGCGCAGCAGGCATGCAGAAGCAGCCGGGGCTTTGCTTCCCCCAGGGAAGCCAGGGTCTTTTCCATCATTTCCTGGTAATTCATGGGGACGAGGATATCATATTTTCCTTGATTCGGCAAGGGCAGAGGGCTATAATATTTGATGATATGAGGAATCGCATTGGACGGCACCCCCCTCCCCGGCGGGTTTCGTCCACATTTCGCGTTGCCGTGAAAAGGGGATATTTATGCTGGGACTGACCCGTGCCCTGAAGGGCGAAAAAGACTTTCATGAACTGCTGCAGCGCCTGGAATACGGGGGCTGCCCCTTGGTCTACAGCGGATTAGGGAGCATCCACGCCGCCCATGCCGCCGCCGCCATCCGCAAGGAAACGGGGCGGCCCCTGCTGGTGATCTGCCCCGACGAGCTGGAAGCGGAGCGTTTCCGGGCTGACCTGGCCGCCTTCAGCCAGGAGGAGACCCAGACCCTCTTTGCCAGGGAATTCACCTTCTTCCGGGCGGACAGCGTCTCCCGCGAGGGGGAGCATGCCCGGCTGCGGACCTTCCGAAAGCTGCTGGCGGGGACTTCTCCCCTGCTGGTGGCCACCCCCGACGGGCTCATGCAGCGCACCCTTCCCCCCCAGAAGCTGGAGAGCGTCAGCTTCACCCTGCAGGTGGGGGACCGGGCGGAGCTGGGCCTGCTGGCGGAAAAGCTGACCCTCTGCGGCTATAAGCGCTGCGATGCCGTGGAGGGCATGGGGCAGTTCGCCATCCGGGGCGGCATCCTGGACTTCTTCTCCCCCGCCTACGCCCAGCCGGTGCGCTGCGAGCTTTTCGGGGATGAGATCGACGGCATGGGCCTTTTCGACACGGCCACCCAGCGGCGGACGGAAAACCTGCAGAGGGCGGAGATCCTTCCGGCGGCGGAGTGCCTCCCCTGTCTGGCCGACGGCGGGTCTGACCTCCTGTGCGAGAAGCTCAGCGCCCTCATCAAAAAGCTGGGCAGGCGCAAGGCCCCGCCCAATATCCTCATCGGCAACCTCACCGCCGACCTGGAACATATGGCCGCCGGACTCAGCTTTTCCGCGGCGGACAAGTACATCTCCCTGCTCTACGACGAATTTGCCGACGGCCTCAGCTACCTGCCCCCGGAGGCGGTGGTGATGATGCTGGAGCCCGGCCGCTGCGCCGAGCGGGCCAAGAACTACGGCTGGCAACTGGGGCAGGACGTGCAGGCCCTTCTAGAGGGGGACCAGCTGGAGGGCAGCCTGGCCTTCTATTTCCGGGAATGGCAGGAGCTCTGCGATCACCTGGCGGACTGGCCGGTGGTCTTCGCGGATAATTTCCGGGGCAGCACCTATCCCCTGGCTCCCCGGACCCTGCTGAACCTGACGGCCAAGATTTTGCCCAGCTATGGGGGCAGCCTGTCCACCGCCGCGGGGGACATCGTCCACTATCTGAAGGAGGGCTACCGCCTGGTGGTCTTCGCCGGGGACCGGCGGAAGGCGGACATTCTGCGGGAATACCTGGAGGATCACGGCGTCCGCCCCGTCGTCGACGAGGCCCTGGCCCAGTTGGGAGAAAAGGGCGTCTGCGTCATCTCCGTGGGCGGCCTCTCCTCCGGCATGGAGTACCCCGGCATGAAGCTGGCGGTGCTGACAGAGGGGCAGTTCACCGCCCGCTTCACCCAGGGAAAGGCCCGGAAGAAGGGGGACGGCAGCAGGAAGCGGATCGAGAGCTTCACCGACCTCTCGAAGGGGGATCTGGTGGTCCACGAGACCCACGGCATCGGCCGCTTCCTGGGGGTGGAGCGGCTCCAGGTGGACGGGGGCTACAAGGACTATGTCAAGATCGGCTACGCGGGCACCGACGTGCTCTATGTACCCGCCACCCAACTGGACGTGGTCTCCAAATACATCGGCGCCGGGGGCGAGGACAGTCCTGTGAAGCTGAGCAAGTTAGGAGGCACCGACTGGGCCAAGGCCAAGACGCGGGCGAAAAAAGCGGCCCAGGACCTGGCCGCCGGGCTCATCCAGCTCTATGCCGAGCGCGCCAGGCGCCCCGGCTATGCCTTCGGGCCCGACACGGTATGGCAGCAGGAATTTGAGGAACGCTTCGAATACGCGGAGACCGACGACCAGCTCCGGGCCATTCAGGAGATCAAGACGGATATGGAAAAGGCCGTACCCATGGACCGGCTCCTCTGCGGGGACGTGGGCTTCGGGAAGACGGAGGTGGCCCTCCGGGCAGTGATGAAATGCGTTATGGACGCCAAGCAGGCTGCCATCCTGGTGCCCACCACGGTCCTTGCCCAGCAGCACTACGTCACGGCCATGAAGCGCTTTGCCGGGCTGCCGGTGCACATTGAAGTACTGAGCCGTTTCCGCTCCCAAGCCCAGATCAAAGAGGCCCTGCGGATGGTGAAGGACGGCAGCGCCGACATCGTCATCGGCACCCACCGTCTTTTGCAGAAGGACGTGGTCTTCAAGGACCTAGGGCTGCTGGTGGTGGACGAGGAGCAGCGCTTCGGCGTCACCCACAAGGAACGGCTCAAGGAGATGAGCAAGGGGGTGGACTGCCTCACTCTTTCCGCCACTCCCATCCCCCGCACCCTGAACATGGCCCTGGCAGGCATACGGGACATGTCCACCATCGAGGAGCCCCCCTCCGGGCGGCACCCGGTGCAGACTTATGTGCTGGAGCACGACTGGGGCGTGCTGGCCGACGCCATCCGCCGGGAGCTGAGCCGAGGCGGCCAGGTCTACTACCTCCACAACCGGGTGGAGACCATCGACCGCTGCGCCGGGCGCATCGCCCAGATGGTGGAGGGGGCCAGCGTGGCGGTGGCCCACGGCAAGATGGACGAGGCCGGGCTCAACGCCGTCATGGACAAGGTCTCCTCCGGCCAGGTCCAGGTGCTGGTGTGCACCACCATCATTGAGACGGGCATCGACATTCCCAATGTGAACACCCTCATCATCGAGGACGCGGACCGACTGGGCCTGGCCCAGCTCCACCAGATCCGGGGCCGGGTGGGACGAAGCAGCCGCCACGCCTTCGCCTATTTCACTTTCCGCCAGGGCAAAGTCCTAACGGAGGTGGCAAACAAGCGCCTCAGCGCCATCCGGGAATACGCGGAATTCAACTCCGGCTTCCGCATCGCCATGCGGGACCTGGAGATCCGCGGCGCGGGGAACCTGCTGGGGGCCGAGCAGAGCGGCCACATGATGAGCGTGGGCTTTGACATGTACTTAAAGCTGCTGGAGGAGGCCGTGCTGGAGCAGAAGGGAGAAAAGAAAAAGGCCCGCGCCGAATGCTCTGCGGACCTGAGCGTGGAAGCGGGCATCCCGGATTCCTACGTGGAATCCCCGGAGCAGCGTATGGACCTCTACCGCCGCATCGCCCTCATCCAGACGGAGGAGGACGCCGACGATATGACCGACGAGCTGATCGACCGCTTCGGCGATCCCCCCAGGAGCGTCAACAACCTCATTTACGTGGCCCTCATGCGGGGCGAGGCGGCGGATGCCGGGATCACGGAGATCAGCCAGAAGGGCGGGCGGCTCACCTACAAGCTGGCAGACTTCGACATGGCCGTTATCTCCAATCTCTACAACCTGGAGGAATACCGGGGCAAGCTGAAGGTGGAGGCGGGCAGCAGCCCCGGCGTCAGCCTGAAGCTCAACACCGGGGCGGACGTGATCCGCCAGTCGGTGAAGTTCATCCGGGCCTATAAGGGCATGCAGAAAAGCGAGGGGTAAACAGATTTGCGGGGCGGCTTCTCAGCCGTCCCGCAGGTTTTTTATTTAAGTTCGTCCAGCGCCGAGGCAAGGGCGGCCAGGTCTTCTTCCGTCGTGGACCAGCCGGTGACGAAGCGGATGACCGTATGCCTTTCATCCCTCTTCTCCCAAAAGCTGAAGGCCACCTTCTCCCCCAGTTTTTCGATCTGACGGTCCTCCAGCTCCACGAACTGTTGATTGGTGGGAGAATCCAGCCATAGGGGGATTCCCCGCCCTTTGAACAGGCTTTTCAGCTTTTCCGCCATGTCCGCCTCATGCTGTCCGATGCGGAAATAAAGGCCGTCGGTAAAGAGGGCGTCGAACTGGACCCCCAGGAGCCGCCCTTTTGCCAGGAGCGCCCCCCGCTTCTTGACGGCGTTTGTGAAATGCGTCGGGCGGCCATGCCGGGGAAAGACCACGGCTTCCCCGCAGAGGGCGCCGCACTTGGTGCCACCGATGTAGAAGACGTCGCATTGTTCCGCCAGGTCCGGCAGGGTCAGCTCCGCCGAAGGGCACATGAGGCCGCAGGCCAGCCTTGCCCCGTCCAGATAGAGCTTCAGCCCGAAGCGGCGGCAGATGGCGCTGATGGCCGTCAGCTCCGCCTTGGTATAGAGGGTGCCGAATTCCGTGGGATGGGAGAGATAGACCATGCCGGGCCAGACCATATGCTCATTGTTCGCGTCAGCGTGAAAGGCGGTGAGGAATGCTTCCAACTCCTCCGCCGAAAGCTTCCCGTCGTGCTGGGGCAGGGTCAGCACCTTGTGGCCCGTGTATTCAATGGCCCCGGCTTCGTGGGCGGCCACATGACCGGTTTCGGCGGCGATCACGCCCTCCCAGTCCCGCAGGAGGGAAGAAATCACCACGGCGTTCGTCTGGGTGCCCCCGGCGATGAATTCCACATCCGCATCCGGGCTTTGGCAGGCCTGGCGGATCTTTTCCGCGGCGGTGGCGCACCATTTGTCCGCCCCGTAGCCGGTCTGCGGCTCCAGATTCGTCTCCAACAGGTGCCGCAGCACCTCCGGATGGGCCCCGGTATTGTAATCGTTTTCAAAGGATACCATTTTTAATCTCCATCGGAACAGAAAAGCTGCGGCGGCTAAAACCGCCGCAGTCGATATTCAGAAACAAGCCTCGCAGAGTTCGCGGCTCGGAAGCCGCGAAAAAATCGGAGTCATTTTGGGGCAGAATTCACTTCTGCCCCAAAATACCTTTCGCGGAGCGGACTGTGGGCCCGAAGGGCCTGCGGGTAGCGGAGCGCAATCCCCTCAACGCGAGCCTGCTCGCGTTGATTATATTTTGTTGTCGCTGCCCAGGACCTTGACGATCTTACGCTTCACGATCTCCCGGATATTGTCCCTGGCGGGGGTCAGGTACTGCCGGGGATCGAAGTGGGAAGGATTCTCCGCCAGGTGCTGGCGCACGGCGGCGGTGAAGCCCAGGCGCAGGTCGGAATCGATGTTGATCTTGCAGACGGCCATGGTGGCAGCCTTCCGGAGCATATCCTCCGGGATGCCCACCGCATCCGGCATGCTGCCGCCGAAGCGGTTGACCACCTCCACATATTCCGGCAGGACGCTGCTGGAGCCGTGGAGCACAATGGGGAAGCCGGGCAGACGCCGGGAGACTTCCTCCAGGATATCGAAGCGCAGCTGAGGCTTCTGGCCGGGCTTGAACTTATAGGCCCCGTGGCTGGTGCCGATGGCGATGGCCAGGGAATCCACGCCCGTGCGGGAGACGAATTCCTCCACCTGGGCGGGGTCGGTGTAGCTGGAATCGGCGGCGGAGACCTTCACATCGTCCTCTACGCCCTCCAGCCTTCCCAGCTCGCCCTCCACCACCACGCCGTGGTCGTGGGCGTATTCCACCACCTTTTTGGTGACGGCGATATTCTCCTCAAAGCTGCGGCTGGACCCGTCGATCATGACGCTGGAAAAGCCCCCGTCCACGCAGGACTTGCAGATATCGTAGTCCGCGCCGTGGTCCAGGTGGACGCAGATGGGCAGCCCCGTGTCCTCCACGGCGGCTTCGATGAGCTTCATGAGATAGACGTGCTTGGCATATTTCCTCGCTCCGGCGGAAACCTGGAGAATCAGGGGGGAACGAACCTCCGCGGCAGCCTCGGTGATGCCCTGGACGATCTCCATATTGTTGACGTTGAATGCGCCGATGGCATAGCCGCCCTCATAGGCCTTGCGGAACATTTCGGTGGAAGTAACGATGGGCAAGGGTATCAGCTCCTTTCCCGGAAAGTTTACCACGGCCCTGCGGAAAATAAAAGGACAATTTCTCAAAAATAGCTGCATTTTCCGTTTATTTTGTGGTAGAATATGAGGAGCACCCCAATATGAAGGAGGTTTAGCCCATGAGTCAGCTTATCGGCGCCTGCGTCTTCGGCCAGTCCGGCGGGCCCACCAGCGTCATCAACGCCAGCTTCTACGGGGCGGTGAAGGCCGCTCTGGACAGCGAAAGCATCACCAAGGTCTACGGCGCGGCCCACGGCATACAGGGCATTCTGAACGACGTGCTTTACGATATGGGGGAGGAGGACCCCAAGGAGCTGAAGCGCCTAACGAACACGCCCTCCTCCGCTTTGGGTTCCTGCCGCTACAAGCTGGCGGACCCGGACAAGGACGACAAGGATTTTAAGCGCATCCTGGAGATCTTCCAAAAATACGATATCCGCTATTTCTTCTACAACGGCGGCAACGACAGCATGGACACCTGCGAGAAGGTGAGCCGCTACATGAGCCGGGCGGGCTGGGAGTGCCGGGTCATGGGCATCCCCAAGACCATCGACAACGACCTGTTCGGCACCGACCACTGCCCCGGCTTCGGCTCCGCGGCGAAATACATCGCCACCAGCTGCATGGAGATCGCCCTGGACGCCGCCGTCTACGACTATCCCACCGCCACGGTGGTGGAGATCATGGGCCGCCATGCCGGGTGGCTGGCGGGCTCCGCGGCCCTGGCGAGCCGCTTCGGCTCCGGGCCGGACCTCATCTACCTGCCGGAGCAGGTCTTTGACCTGGAAGCCTTCCTCTGCCGCTGCGAGGCGGTCATCAAGGAGAAGGGCAATGTGTTCGTGGCCGTCAGCGAGGGCATCCAGGACAAGGAAGGCACCTTCATCAGCGAATATGCCTCCAAGAGCGGCACCGACGCCTTCGGCCACACCCAGCTGGGGGGCCTGGCGGTGTACCTGGCGGACCAGATCAAGAAACGCTGCGGCGTGAAGTCCCGCGGCATCGAATTGAGCCTGCTGCAGCGCTGCGGGGCGCACCTGGCCTCCCGCACGGACATCGACGAGGCCATGATGGCGGGCATGACCGCCGTGAACACCGCCGTGGCCGGGGAAACGGGCAAGATGGTGGCCTTCGACTGCAGCCGCCGGGACGGGACCTATGCCTGCCGCACCAAGCTGGTGCCCCTGACGGAGGCGGCAAACTATGAAAAGAAGGTCCCTCTGGAATGGATCCTCCCGGAAGGCCTGGGAGTCACCAAGGACTTTATCCGCTATGCCCTGCCCCTCATTCAGGGGGACTGCGAGCGGGAAGTGAAGGACGGTCTCCCCCGCTTTGCCAGGCTCAGGAAGATCAGAGCGTAAACACTAGCTAAAGGACCGGCGGCGGGCATACGAGCGCTCGCCGCCGGTCCGTATTTTATGCCGCCCGTCTCTCCTCCGCCGGGAAAGCCGAGGAAAGCATATCCTCTACGCTGATCCCATAGCCCTTTGCGGGATCGGAGACAAGCACATGGGTCACTGCCCCGGCCAGCCTTCCGTCCTGGAGGATGGGACTCCCGCTCATGCCCTGGACGATGCCGCCTGTAAGGCTGAGGAGCGCTTCGTCCGTCACCTGGATCAGCATGTCCCGGCTGCCTCCCCCGGCATAGACCCGGAGGATGCGGGCGGAATAGCGTCTTTCTTCGCCTCCCACGTCGGAAACGATCTCCGCCGGACCGCAGCGCAGCTCGGACGCCGGACAGATGGGAACGGGCTCTCCCAGGCTCTCCTGCAGTGCGCCGGGCTCCAGAGTCCCAAAGATCCCGGCCTCCGAGTTGAGCTGAATGCTTCCGAAGGGGCGTTCCAGGCCCATCTGTCCCTTGAGTTCGCCGGGGCTTCCTGCGCTGCCCCGGAGAATGGAATCAACCGTCGCCCTGCCCACGACGCCGGTTTTCAGTGGAAGCCGGACGCCGGTATCCACGTCGTTCACCGCATGTCCGAGGGCGCCGAAGGTCCCGCTGGCGGGATCGTACCAGGTCAGGGTCCCGATGCCGCTGAGGCCGCTGCGAAGCCAGACGCCCAGCTCCGGAACGCCGTCCTCTCCCCTGGCCGGACGGACGGAGGCCTGCAGCTCCTGTCCGGCGCGCCGGTAGCGGAGGCTGACGGTCTCCCCTTCCCGCTCCAACGCCTCCCGCAGATGTCTCGCCGTCGTTACTTTTGCCGCTCCCACGTGCGTGATCAGGTCCCCGGCCCGGATCCCGGCCTCCGCCGCCGGAGACCGGCTTCCCGCTGCCGTTTCCACCTCCGCAAGACCGATCACCAGGAGCCCGTCTGTCTCCAGGTGTACGCCGATGGCGGTCCCCAGGGGCACCAGCTTTTCCGGGGGCTCCGAGGCGGAGGCGTTCACCCATAGTAGAGACGCCGCCAGGACCGCGGCCAGGACCCTGGCGGCTCTCTGATTTCCTTTATTTGCCACAAGCTTCTGCTCCTTTTCATATGCTGCTGTAGCAGTATGCCGCAAAGCGGGCAAAAAACCAGTGACAATATTCTTCGCTGCCGCCGTCCATTGTCTCCTCACGAAGGAATCCACGGGATTGGCAAATTTTTCCTGTCCGCATAGAATGGCAGAAAGGAGGTGCGTTGACGATTTGAAACTATTGCGCTATGGGTC
>JAEEGI010005439.1_pt1 | contig 29313 bp, 25 predicted proteins | sample 8958751 | NCBI WGS metagenome assembly JAEEGI01 (sample SAMN16246545, study PRJNA631951) | gut metagenome | biome: gut microbiome; feature: rumen; material: KS-attached | host: Bos | place: Iran: Karaj | collected 2018-10 | reverse complement strand
ATATCTGCGGCCCCTTTTTTTCGTATCCCCAAATATCCCTTAAAATCCCTAAGTATAATACACCAAATTCCCGTAATTGAACCTCGTCAGTTCCGACTTCGTATCGTCCAGCTCCAGCATTCGCTGGGGCACCTCATTCAGCGGATAGTTCTCGATGCAGTATTTCAAGCGGAGGGTGAATTTCTCCATCTCCGCATCAATCTCCTCCTTCGTAGCCGGAATCTCGTTTTCGATGGCCTCATGCAGTTCCGAGATGATCATTCCCGAGAACAGCCCATGCAATTTATACCTGTACGCAAAGTCATCGGCATGGCACCAGATGCCGATGCATGTCTTTCCCCGCAGGAACATCACGTGACGGTGATCGACCAATCGTCTTTCAAACACCCCTTTTCGATTCGGCTTCGAAAACAATCCATACCGGTTCCCATGTCCCAGCATCATAATGACATCATCCGCCTTCAGTGCACGTCGCACCGCCCCATTCGTATTCTTCTCCGTGATGCACATCTTGACATCCTCCCGCTGCTCATACAGCAACCTCAGCACCCTTGTCGTCGGGTCATTCGCATGAACTACTATCATATCTATTCTCCTTTCTCTCTTTTTTAAAATAATAATTCTCAAATTCGTGATAAAAGACTCGGGACCCGGATGGTATCCTCCCCCTAAGCAGGGGGATAAGAGGGGGTCTTCTTTTTTCTGGGCTTTGCCCTTTTTTCTTCCTCCAAAGGAGGACTTTTTCTCTTTTGAAAGGTGTAGCACATCGCTGATGTGCGCTTAGACTTCGTGCAAGACAGATAGGAGAGCTCGCTCTCATAGATGCCTGGCACTAAGTCTAAGCATCTGGTGCTCCGCACCTACACCTTTCAAAAGCTTTTTTTTCATATTAATCTATTCTTTACAAAAAAATACGGGATAGTATCTTTACACCAAATCACCTATCCATAGCAGAAAGTGAATTTTGCACTGCAAAAATAGGACTATTTCCCGACATCTCCAAACCTTTCTGCATTTTTCTTCATTATCATGTAATCTTTTTACAAAAATCATGTATCGGTGCGACAAGATTTAAGCCGCCTCTTCCCATCTGACGCGCATTCGCTCCTCTGTCGCTACATACCCATCAAAAAGTGGAAGAAAAACTTGCAGGCGTGCAGAAAAGGGCCTACCTTTGCAGTGTCAAAATGAAAATCAATGAATAATTAACAATTGATTTTCGAGACAAAAACAAAAAATAATAATATTAACAATTAAAAAATATACAACTATGTACGCAATCGCATTCTTCGCAACAGTGATCCTTTTCTCCGCAAGTCTCTATGTCGGCTACAAGATCGCTGAATCAGTAAACAACCGCAAGAGCAGCACTGCCGATGCTGACTACCGCATCCGTCCAGTTGAGACCAACACCCATATCGGCCTGTTCCGTTTTTCTGCCTAAGGCTCATCAATCGTTCAGCTTACGGCATCCATATCATGACAACCATTGTCTTAAAACAACCCCCGAAAACCGAAAGGCTGTCGGGGGTTGTTTGTTATTCTTATAGTTTAGATTTCGCCAAGGTTATGGCTTATCTTATGCAATTGTTTTATTAGCAGCTGTTAATATAGAGAACATAGGCGATGGGTTCCAAATCGCTGCAAATATTCGCTGGGCCATGAGGGCCAGCCTTAATAGTTATTTGTATTTGATTATATCATCGGGACCACTTGGAAGAATGACGAGAGTATCGACTAAGGTGATAGAGGAGGAAATGGGATAGGAGGTCTTTTGTTGAGGGAGTGGAATGAAGATTGACACTTTGCCATTGGCGTCGGACATAACGGGATGCCCATCGATGATGACTTCGGTATTGGGAGAAGTCTGCTCTTCATCGGGATTCCATAGCTGGAAATGGATGTTACCAAAGACATTAGGATCGCGACTTATTTCTATGCTGTTGTCCTTTGATAGCAGGATAACTGTATCAACCGGCAAGAAGTACTGACTTTCTACACATATTCGCACTTCCTTGTTCAAGAAGCGGTGGGGGATGTTGGAGAAAATGGTCGATGCATCAAGTGAACGGATTGTATCAGTTTTAACCTCGTTTTCAAGCGTCATTGTTATGGCAGCATCCTTAAGCGGTGGCAGGGTCTCGTTGTGGGTGGATACTTCCTTTAGTTTCACTTTTACATCAACAGGTTGATTCGTTACCCATAAACCGATGAATGCAGCCAGTACGAGTAGAGCCACAATGCTCCATATCATAATCTTTTGGATGAGCAATCGCTTGTGTCGTTGCCAAATGGCATCGAACTCTACGCCCAGCATTTTGGAGATTAGTTGCACGTAAGCCCTTTCCTTGTTTAGCCATGGCCAACGATAAATATGTTCATGGATATTAGCGCCAAGGATCTCTGGCAGGCCAAGCGTTTCGACAATGGGATTGAAGCATTCAGTCTGTGGGTCACCACTATGTGGCACACCATCAACGATGAAGAAATGTATCTGCTTGGTGCGTCCCAAATGATGGAAGAACTCTATCTCTTTCCCCACCCACTCCGATTGGGCTGAGTTAGGTGAGCAGATCACTATCAGGTTGCGGCTTGCGATGAGTCGCTGTTGGAGTTCTTCGGTCAACCCTCCAGGCTGGATATCGGTTGGTGCAAAGAACACTGGCTTGATGGGCGTTCTCTCCCAACCGTGTTCATTGCACAGTGTAGCTGGCATCCGATAATGTTCCAGTTTTCGTTGCAGTCGCTTGCCCCACTCAGTGTCTTTTGAGTTGTAGCTGATAAATGCATAATATTTGAAGTGTTGTTCCATATTATTGATGCTTACTTTTGATTCCTTGAACAATTTTTGCTAATAATCCCTGTCTTTATGTTCTGATAAAATGTTTTTAATATCATCTGATAATAGTTTACAGCCTCATAATCTTTTGGTGGGCAGGTTTCCGAAAGCACAAGGACGGAGTCAGGATTCATTTTGGGGACGAACGAGAATGCTGTCAGTATTCAGATCTATTCAGCGATTACCACGTATTGTATGGTAGAATAATCTGCATATTGACAAATCAATCTATGATGTACTTCAGTTTCCAGATAGAAACCTAACTCATATAATACTCCTTCCAGAACTATTCGATAAGTCTAAAATCAAAAATTTCAAAGATCAGATTGGTCCATGTGAACAAAAATTGTTTAACTTTTAACTATGTCCAATTTTTTAGTGGACATTAGTGTTCTTTTTTTTCTAATAGATCAATTTTTTCCATAATTATCCTTCTCTGAGGATGTTCAGTCGGCAATGATTCTAACGCTTTTTTATAATATGAGATTTCATTTGATGTGTCATTCATATCATGATATGCAGCAGCAATATTAGAATAGAGTAAAGAGACTAACGGATGGATATCTCCAAATACTGCTAATCGAATTAACAAAGCTTTCTGGTAGTAATTAATCCCTTCTTGTAGAAGATTCATACTAGTCAGTACAGAACCAATGTTATTATAATTTGTAGCTATTCTAGGATGTTTATCGCCCCATACCATAATGTTTATTGACAGCGAAATATTGTAGTTAGATAAAGCCATGTCATAATTCTCCATTTCTTCATATGCTCTGCCAATATTATTATAACATAAAGCCACATTAGGGGAATTATCCCCATTCAATTTTTTAAATATTGCTTTTGCTTTTTCAAAAAAGGAAATAGACTCTTTATATTCTTTCTTTTCAAGATAAACCCCACCTATATTTAAATAAGAGCTTGCTACATCTGGATGTAATTCATTATAAAGTAAAAGTTTTTGTTCTAAAGAAGCATTATGATATACCAAAGCTGAATCCAAATCACCAGATTTTAAAAAACTTTGTCCTATATTATCTAATGAAACGGCATATAAAGGGTGGTTTTTCCCATATATTTTATCCACAGTGTTTAATGACTTTTTAAATAATATTCTCGCCTCTATAATCTCACCTTTAATTAGATTCACCATACCTAAGCTATTGTAACTATTAGCTACTTCAACGTGAGATCCGTTGTTAACTAGCATGTTAATTGATAATGCTTCTTCAATATACTCCTTAGCTTTGTCAATTTCGCCAAGATTTGCTAGAATGTACCCTAGGTTATTATAATGAATAGCCATTTCTGGGTGCTTTTCCCCATAAATCTGTTTGTGGATTGTAATTGCTTGCCTCATTTCCTCTAATCCCTTTTTTAAGTCACCTTGCATACAACTAAGTGTCCCAAAATTATTGTAGCAATTCCCCATTTGCACGCTATCCTGTTCTAACATTGCCTGTCTTAATGCTTTATTGTAATACCGGCCTGTTAACTCATAGTTCGCAAGATAATTCATAATAAAATCACCAGCCTCCAATTGCCATTCGATATTTGTGGAATCCAACTTTGCTCTTAGCTGAATATAATACGCTGCCGAGTCATTTTGATGCTGCATCTTGAATATTTCAAACTTTGAATAGCAGTCTTGCGCCAACTCGTCAAGCTCTTTTTGTGCTAATGCTTTGCTCTTTTCCAGTTTTTTCTGTTTCATCTTGATTTCCTGTTCTACTTGGGCATTAGCTTCTTGATGTTGACGTAACACTGCTGCACGGGCATTAATATCACCTTTGGTGTTCAACAAGGAATCTGCTTCTGTCAATTTACCATCAAGTATTAGCTGACTGATTCGACGATTGAATTCATCCACTTCATCAAAGTCCATCCTTGAGTAGCGGTCGGCCATTTCACTGATTAGTTTTTCATTATTCTCCTGTTGATCAAAGATTTCCTGCAGTTGCCTTCGGTATTCATCTTCCGTCAGTTTCTGCTGTTCTTTCAAGGATTCTATTTCGTCTTCCTTGTCCTGTAGCTGACGCTGTAAAGTCCTACGGATTTTTTTCATCATAGCCAATTTGTCGTCTAACTGCTGACTAGGTGTTTCTAAGACAAGAACCAGTGGATTCTTTGAATAGGCATACTGCTTCGAAAGCACATCAGGGTCAGTTAGCACATACCCTTGTTTTTTCACGCTTTGCAAATAGTAGCTTTGTGACGTAATTGGAAAGGAAAATGTACCATTGGACTGACTGAGAACTGCACTTCGTCCTTTAACCTGCACTGTGGCTCCAGAAATTCTAGATCCTGATATCACAGTTCCATCACTTGCCAAACGACCCTTAGTCTTCACATACCCTTGTTGTGTCTGACTTAATACTGGCGCAGCAAATAAGGCTGCGACGAAAAATGAAACGATGCTAATTACTTTCATGTCCTTTAGATGTTGATAATAATGCATTGATTAATGATTTCTATGATTTCGATACTTGTGTATGTCCTGGAAACAAATTCAGCCTATTGTTTGAGGTTGCAAAGATACGAATTGAAATCGTTGTGCGCAAATATCGATATATAATAATCTAAGATTCAAATATTTCAAAGAACAAATTGGGTCCGTTTAGTGGACACTAATGATATGACCTTATAACCTCTCCTTTTTCGTTAGCGATAACCGAGGTAAGTTGTAACTTTTTGGTCTATTTTGCAGCCATCGAGCCTTACGATTGTCTCTCGAATTGTAACTGATAAAGGCCGTGTATTTTATTTCCTGTCCCATAGTCAAAAAACAACTGTTTGCCAAATACCACTATACTTTATTTCACAACATAAATTCATCGTCTCTCGAACATATCTTCGTGGAGCAAGTAAGCCTGCTTCATAAGCCAACGCACTTATGTCCGTTAACTGCGTATATCTCCGCATGTTCTTCGAACCTTCTTTGTGTGCACTGCGAATCCACTTCAATATTGATCCCTTTGCACCCACGTTTTCTCGCACCGACCGTGTAAACAAACTTTCATTGCTCATTTGGCTTATCGAAAACGTTCCACAGGATAACCAAAGGAGGACTAAAGGCACACCAAAGGAAGCCCTAAGGAGATCCACATTGAAATATGACTTACACTTCGCTGCTGGCCGACTCTTCTTCCTATAACTTATCTCAGTATCGTATTTATATGTCATATTATTACTCCAAATAATATTTTCGTTTCTCTTCGGGGGTAAGTTCCCAATTTGGAAGTCGTTCCTTTTCTTTCCATAGAGATTTGTTCAAAGAATTAAACTTCCACAAAAACAAATAATCTATAAGTTTGTTCTTTTCATTTGGAATTTCATTCTTAACATCCATGCTGGAAGTTATAATATAAGTTTTTTGAGGACTAATTGCAAAACAGCGGAAACCTATACCGACTCTTATTTCGTCATTTATACAGACCCCCGTTGTGGTATGCCAAACTTTAATTGAACTTTTGCATTTGCTAACTAAATAGTTGCCATCAATGCTAAATTGTAGTGCATCTACTCTTCCTTTATGACTCAAAATATCATATAAACTTGATCCAAGATGATAACCCTCCATTGAGCCTTGTATTTTCTTTATTAACTCAGGATCATGTTTCACTGTAACAAATGAATCAAACAAGAACAATTCGCCTTGGGGGGATTGACCATGCTGAAATACTAATCCTGTATTATTGATTTCATCGATTGTTTTAATATATATGGAATTATTGCTGGTTCCTATTGCGACTTTATTTGTAAAAATATTATATGCCACACTTTCTATTTCGTCATTGTTAAGTGGGAAGAAACTGCTTTCATTTGATCCTATTTGCCATAGGAATAAACCATTTGCAGTGGCAGATAATATTTGTTGATGCCCTTTTATTATGTTGGCGAATATGACTCTATTGTCATGAATGCAGGTTATAACTGTTTTCCCATCAACAATATCCGAAATTATCACTTTTCCATCATGTGACGAAGTTATCACTTTATTATCATCTATAAAAAAGATACTATTTATAACTTCTTTATGAATCCGATATCGATTCAATATTTCACCAGAAGTTGCATCAACAATTATAATTTCTCCACTTTCATTACCTATTGCTAATTTGGTTCCCTCTGCACTAAGGTCGATACAACCATTTCGTAAATTGTTGTAATTCTTTGAGTACGTAGCCCTTGTCCACATCTGCTTTCCTGTAATAACATCATAGCATGATATATGACCGTCATAAGAAGCTACATAAAATAAAGATTCCTCTTTATTAAAAATCACAGCATCTGCATAACTGTCAGCCAATGCTAATGAAGTCTTTTTATAACCCACACTATGTCCCCATAGATTAACATGGTTATCATTTGTGACAGTCAAAATATTACTGCCTGTATTATTTACAAAAGAAAAATTGATCGGAGACTTATGCTGCAATTTTGCCACCTCTGCATATTTGTCTGAAACGTCCCAAAGATAGGTGACATTGTCTGAACTAGACCCTATTAGGTATGAACCGTTTTCACTATAATTAATCTGGTGGAAAACCGCATTTGTTTCAATAGAACTTTCATCATAATCATAAGTTTCTCCATATGATTTTATTAACAATACTTTTCTATCATTTCTTGACAATGCTAAAGTCGTACCATCTGGACTAAAAGAGAAATCAAGGACATTTGGTATTGTATCTATTATCGTCCCAGTTTTCATATTTCCATAAACAGCAACGCTATCTGAACACAAAATACAAACTGTTTCTTTCTGACTATTGTATTTAATGTCTTGTGCATTATAGGAATGAGGATAAATTATTGGGGTAATGCCATTAGGTCGCATTTGGTATAAAAGATTTCTAAATCCTTCCAAATCCTCATTAGTTGCTATTTTTTCCACGGTGTCAAACTTATTGAAGAGTATCGGTATATTTACTAATGTAACTAAAGAATCCATACAACCATATACAAAAGACTCTCTTTTATCGTCAAAGACATATTCTGATAGCCGTTGACGATATGGGAACCTACCCAATATTTTATGGTTTTCCACACTATAAAAAGACAATGCTCCCTGCGAAGAACGCGTAAGAACATATTTATTATCTCTACTAAACAATATTTCCCAAACATTGCCACCAGGTTCCCATGAATCCACTAACTGTCCCGTTTCAGCATTCCAAATTCTTGCGACCTCATCGCGACATCCTGTAGCAACAAACTTACCGTCTGTACTTATCGCTGCACAATTAACGAGTCTGTCATGTAGGAACGATATTGTGTCGCCAGTTTCGATATCCCAAAGACAAGCAGTATTGTCATTAGACGAAGACAGTATTTTGCTTCCATCTGAATTGAATATTGCAGTATTAATATTTAATTTGTGCTCAAAATAAGTGTCTTGATGCCATTCGGCAGAATTAATAGTCGCAAGTGATTTTCTATATGCTTGCTCAACCTCTGGAACATATGGCCATCTGATATTCGATGCCGAATCCGGCAAGAAATTCATCATTATTCGTTCCGCCATTAGTGGATTCCCATTTTCGATCAGTTCATTTGCTTTACCTGCTGCAGATTTTGATTGATTCACCATCATCTTCCAATTAGCTTTTAGCACATTGTCACGTTCTTGGGCAAGTTTAACATTCGATAGTTGAAGATCCTTATTGGTATTATTTAAATCATTCTTTTGCTTGGATATAATTTGATTCTGCTTCAAAATACTATCCTTTTGTAATTTTATATTAGCAAATGCAACTTGAAGAGAGTCATTGGTAATAAGGGCAACATTTTTTAAAGAATCTGCACGATCCCTTTCTTGTAAGATCTCATTGTTTGCTTTTTCTAATTCGGAATTCTTGCCTGATACAATAATCGCAAAAATAATGGATGCTATAGTCAAGATTGAGATACCTCCTACAATCGTTCCCGTTTTTTTTCTTCTTTGTTTTCTCTGTTCCCTCTCATACCTCTGCCACAACATGTCGAACTTCACGTCAAACATCCTTGAGACGACCTTGATTGCAGCCGCATCCCGCCCCATCTCGTTGATGTTGATACCACGAAGTTCTCTGTCATCTTTCAGTTCTAGCAATGCACCGGGAAAACATTCTTCATCTGGATTCTTTGCTTTGGGCTTTCCTTCAACGATAAAAGGAATAATGTTTTCTTCTTGACCTGACTCTATAAAATGGCGGATGCCATTATTCAGCCATTGACTCTTATTGCCACCTGCACGAGGAGAACAAATTACAATGAGATATTTGGAACTTGTTAGTCCTTTCCAAATCACTTCTTTCAGACGTCCTCCACCAGCTTCTGACTTATATTCATAAATTGGACTAATGCGTTCTGGCAGTTCTGGCTTTTCTTTGCGAATAGCACTCGGCAGTTTATAGTGTTCCAACTTACGCTGCAGCCACTTCGCCCATTCTGCATCCTCTTCTTTATAACTGATGAATGCAAAATATTCATATTTCCCATCAATCAATTTGTTCTGTGCCATAAATCAAGTATTATTAAGAACTAAGACCTAATGTGTAAGCTAAACTTGCAACGAGTTTCTTCTTTGCCTGTTCCGCGTCTCTATATTCTATCTGGTCGATGTCAGCAATATCAAGGCGAATGCTTTTAGCGTAAGGGGCATCGTCAAGCAACACGGGAATGATTGTCTTCCGCTGCTGTACGGCATAGCCCAGTTCACGAATCACATTGATAGATGCATTGGAGTTGGCAGACGAAACAAAGATAACCACTTTAGCGACTTCTATAGCATCCACTATCACCTCTTTGTAGTTCTCTCCGCTGAAGATAGCTTCTTTGTCGATCCAATATGGAATGCCATATTCATCGAGTATGGCTTTGATTGTTGCAACGGTTTCCTCGTCCTTACGTGAATAACTGATAAACACATGGTGCTTCATCTCCTCCCGCTTTGGAATATCAACGACACGTGATGACACCATAGATTCCGTTGGATATTGGTTCACGTCTATCTGCGATTGATAATGTGACAGGGCAGCCTTGATGGCAAAGTTCTCAAACATGTCGATATAGTCCATCTCCGTCAAACTATTGAAGCGGTCAAACAGGTAGAGTTCTATCTCGTATGGCTTTTGAGTACGGCAGAGATTTGCAGAAATAGCATCTGCCATCACTTCAGCCACTTTCTTCAAAGGGATATGAGCTAGTCCTGCACCAATGCATGGAAAGGCTATTGAGTTGAGGTCAAGAGCCTGTAGCAAACGAAAGCACTTATCCACGGAGTGCTGCAAAATATAATTATTGATGTTTTCCGGGTTGTATAGTCGTCCCTCATATACATCTTGTTTGTGCTCATGGTCGATGGTTAGGCAATGGAAGATGAATTTCTGATGCTCCATCGCTCCAGCCGTTGATACCACCACATCGCCAAGCTGCGCAGGCAGTTTCTTCTGTGCATCTTCGCGTATGCCGTCGCCACCAGCCTTACGTATGCATCCAGAAATACCGCCACCCATGCTGATGCCAGTATCATCCGAACTTACTATCACCTCTGCCTTTGAGGTAAGGATATCGCCAAAGACTATCGTCAATGTCGAATTGTTGAATTGGTATTTACGCGGTTTCATATCTTTTGAATACTTAAATAAAAATCCGTGTAGTTTCGTTGATCTATCCCGTACTTGTCAAAAGAATCTGCATGATTAACTCATAAATGCTGATTCGTTCTTCACTTGACTTATCTTCTCATTTCGTTCTTCCACTCCTGTTCTATATGCAGTTTTTCGACGGAGAGCGCTTCAAATGCAATCTTACTTTTTGATTATTAGCTTATCCCATACCATAGACACGTTGCAAATATTACTGATACAAGTAGGACAATCACAACAATCCCTACTATGCATAGCCGTTTCATGAACCTACTGTGAGCATCCATTTTGCAAAGTGATTCTTGAACAGTATCAAAATCCGTATCGACATGAATGGAAGGTTCTCGTTTTCCTATATATGGTACAATTCTATTTTTTATCATTACGTCAACACATGCTCCAAGTGCAGGGCCAAATGAAATGTCAGAGAACTGATAATGCCTTATTTCTTCTATTTCTCTTGGAAGAAAATCAAATTCATTGTCAGGGTTAATCGGAATTATCTCTTTCTTTTCTTTCAACGCCAAAAGGGTGCCTTTTTGTACATACTCGCTTGAAAACACATCTTGTGATAATATTGGCATGAAAATCGGAGCTTCTTTAAAAGCTGAAATTAGTTCTTCATTCATGCTTATAGGATTACCCGAAAGACACTCGTAATCATAAAACACTTCATACCCTCGTTGAGTTAACAATATATGAAGTATTCGAGCATATTGAAGGCCTCCACTATGGTTATAACTTAGAAAAATATCATATCTTCTTTTCCTCATACTTTTTTTTTAATCGGACAGCAAGCTTCCATTGATCATTTGGCTTATCGAAAACGTTCCACAGGATAACCAAAGGAGGACTAACGGAACACCAAAGGATGACCTAAGCAACACCAAATAGGAACAAGACCGATGGTTCGCTGCCATTTGGTTCTTACGTTTGCAGCTATCGAATATATCGTTGTTGTTTGTCATGCCTTCCATTCCCTTACTTTTGTCACTTTTTATCGTTTGGCTCTATTTTATTTGCACGTTCATTCCAAAACGAAGCCTTTTCATTGTCATGAATCTTGTATTTAAAAAGTATGCAAAGTTGATTAGCACAGAGGTGCGCATACACTGTTTCAGCATTTGTGTCGCTGGATATACATAGACCATATCCTTGCTCAAAATGCTGTATAGCCGATTGAAATCGTTCAGCTGCCATTTCTATATTTCCCAATTTATATGCTGCTCTTCCCATAATGAACCTATAGCCTTCGCATTCGCTCATTATCTTTTTTAGCAAAACTTCGGCCTCATCATTACGTGACAATTCCTGCAAAGATGAAACTCTTGACAACTGTTCTCTGAGCCGTTTTTCTGGAGCATTAGCCATATCAAAATAACGTTCTGCTTCACGGCTGAATTCTATTGCTAGTCCATAATCTCCCTGATCAATACTAATGTTAAGTGCCTGTATACTATAACATTGCCCCATCCATGAATTAGCCATGTAATAGGTCTTCGACTCTGGCTCAGCATCCTTAATGGCATTTCCCAAATAATTTTTCGCAGTCGGATATTCTTTTGTTTTTAGTGCCGCCACTCCCATGTACATATTATTAATTGCAATACAATTTCTAATCTTAGGAATAAGGCTCTCATATTCAGTTCCTTTTATTTTAATACATATCAACTCATAGCAATCATTTGCTTTGGCATATTCTTTTTGGTTAAAAAACAACTTTGCTCGTTCATACATCTCCTCATACCAACGCATCAATTCTTGGTTTTCGAATATCAAACTGTCTTTTTTTTGTATCTCCGATTTTTGTTTCTTAATAAGGTCCAATTGCTTTACCAACTCTGAATTCTGTTCCTCTACGTCTAATTGCAACTTCTTAATTAGATTTACCTTTATTTCTAGCTCAGAATTTTTCACCTGTAAAGATTGCGTTAACTCTTGTTGCTTGATAAGGCTTTGATTAAGCTCATCTTTTTGTCTTTTAAGAGAATCTTTTTGCAATTCATTTAATCTGTTTAAGTATGTGATAGAATCATTCTGCATTTGCAGATAGTCCCTCTCTGCTTCTGATAGGTTCAAAGATTTTTGAATGATAACTTTTTCGTTCTCTATTTGATTTCGAGCCTCTTGTTCTTTCAGGAATCTGTTATTTTGCCATAAAAAGAATAACAGAAGTCCGATGATGGCCAAACCAATAGCAGATGCCACTATCATGCGTTTGCGGTTCTTCTTCGCCTGTTTACGAAGCATCTCTTCTTCTCGTCTCTTTGCCTTTGCTGCGAGATACAGTTCTTTTCTCTTGGCAATAATCGAACATAGAGCATCGTGAACGATTTCCACGTAATCCTCACCATCTACTTTTGAAATCTTGATAATGCGCTTATCGCTCAATATCTCTTTGTATTTTGAATCGAAATCATAATGAGAAAGTTCAGAAGATTTTCGTCTGACACGCTTCCCGTTGCTGTCAACTAATGCGAAAATGGCGGTTTCAATATCAGCACGAATTGAGTCTTCCTGGCCATTGCCTTTTTGCTGCGATATTTCATTGTTGATGGAAGAAAGGGCTTCCTCATAGAATCGTTCAAGGATCTTGTTGAGGGACTGACCAATCTCATTTTCATCTTTTCCTGAAAAGAAATCAATATCCTTCTCCCAAGAATCGCAAACGACAGATAGAAGCAAAGCTGGTATGACAGGAAGCTTCTCATCAATGGTCTTTTCTGGCTCACGAGAATACTGTTGAACGAAATAATGCAACACTTGCTCTACTTTGTTTTCATCGAATCGTTGCTGCTGGGTCATCACCTTCTTGGCGCCTTCATACGTCAGGGCCTTTAGGCAGTAGCGGTTGTCCTTCAAGCTTGGGATAAAGCATTTCTGCATGCCCCAATAATCTAGTTCGCCAATGAACTCTTTGCGGAGAGAGAATACAGCCTTGAAATCTTTCTCTTCCTTGATGGCAGGGAAAGCGGCCTTGTCACCAATGATTGACCTGACTTCCTTGATAATGTCATCAGGGCAGCTATCTGAAGATACTTCTTCCAACCAGTCGAAGAATTTCTTGGTCCAAACAATAGATCCTGGCAAATTGAAAACTTCCTCAAACTGGTCAAAGATAAACACGGGTGTAAAGGACAAGCCCATCGCCTGCGGCTTATAGTTCCTCAGTTTCCACCATGAAAATTGACTCAGTTCTCGCTGTAGGTCTGTTTGGCTTTCCAAGCCTTGGAAATCAGTTGAACAAAGCTTGTACTCAACATTGATGCCTTGGTTCTTCTCATTATACTCGGCAATGTTATCCCTAATGCATCGGTCTATGATGGTATTAAAACTATCTGGAGTACGCTCATAGTCATCACTCGTGAAAGTGATGGCTATTGGGAAATACATATTCTGTCTGAGTAAAGGAAACACTCCTGCATTCAGCAGCGATGTTTTGCCTTCGCCCGATTCAGCGTAACATACCGTGAAGTCATTACGAACGATCAGTCGGAAGAGTTCTTGAGATTCTTCCGTACGACCTTTAAAACGATAGGCGTCTTCTTCTGTATAGGGTTGTAATCCTAAAAAGGTATTATTTGCCATAGTGCTACCACTCTATCTTTTCAAAAACAGTGTAATCTTTCTCATCGAATGAGATCATATCAATTCCATTGAACAAAGCTTTCGGAAGGACACCAAAACTGGCCACCTGTTCAATATACCCCTCTGTGATTGGAACTCCATTATAAGAGGAGCCTTTAATAATCACAGGAATAGAATAGTTTATTTTTAGTTTCATAGGACTATCACTCTTCTTGCATTCTGCCAACCAGTCGCGTACCAAAAAGGTTTCGTCCTTCAAGCTCGACGTATTGGTAAGTTTTTGCATCCAGTTCCCAGTTATGATGGGCATAAAGTGGGCTGAATGTTTGATGCCATTTTCTATTTTTGCCCAATATGGGTGACCAGGTGTAATTTCTCCTTTTCCTCTGTCGTCAAACCAGGCCTTTACATTCATGTTCTTCAATGCCTCAAATATCGCAGTGGCAATCTGCCGATCTTCGCTGGCGTATGAAATAAAGACATCGAAATGCTCTTCTGCGTCAATCATGTTATTGCGCTCTTCTGCCTCGCGTACCAACTCTTGTCTCAAAAGTTTGGTGGCATCAACGAGAATCTCCTTCACTTGTTTATCTGCAGAGAAATTCTTCTTTTTTAGGAAATTCTCGAAACTGTCCTCTAGCTTATCCTTGTTAATCCAGTAACCTTGTGTTGTCTTCATGTCGCTGTTACGCCCCGTCTGTGTGGGTTGCCAAAGGAAGCGAAAGAGCCAATTGGGAAGATTACAGCCAAGCACAAATAGTTTCTTCTCGTTCTCTTTCAGGAAGTCTGTCAGTCCCGTAGCCCCATATTCTTTGTGATTGTGCGACAGAAGGAACGTCAACAACAAATCTTCGTCTGACACCCACTTGGAACCGTCTCTCGCCTGACCAAAAATATGATAGATACATCTTGTAGGCAACGTGCTGTTCTCCTTGTTGAGTCTATACCATATTGACTTATAACTCTCGATTTTTCCCTTCAACTGTTGTTCAATGATATCGAAGCAAACGGTGGTAATGATAATGGGGAAGTTAAACGTAGCAAGAAAGTCAATCACTTCGTCCTTCAGTTTGATGCACGATGCATTCTTGCTGACAAAATCCATGAAGTCATCCAGGAAGCGTCCTTGCTCGTTATAGTATTGAGACAAGAGCGAAAGACCATAATAGCCTCGTTCCTTCATCGATGTGAGTGCTGCATCATCAACAGCCACCTGAGGATACTTCATCTGGAACTCTCGTAAGATAAACTCCTGAAAAGGAATCTCCTTGCCTGTGTACTTGTCTTTATACACAATAGTATCCTCACCAATGATGGGAACGATAGAACTTCTTTTCTTCACCATATCATTGATGATGATTCTCCTCGTCTCTTCCTGTGATATATTTTGCGTCATACTTTCTATACAATTCTCTAATATGGTAATTTGGTCTTTTTCATGACAAATCGCGACCTGACGTTTCCAGATTAGGTGTTTATAGTAGTGCCATTTTCATCACGCATAAATGATTCTAAGCAACTATAAAAGATGTCCTTGCATTGCTCGTATGTTTTATCCATGAGTGCGTGGTGAAATTCTATAATGTCATTTTTGTTGGTTTGTGTGATGCGCTCCCACAGATTGCGTCTGTTTGCTGCTGTATATAATTGTTGAAGTTCTTCTTCTGTAAAGTAAGAATTGCCATTTAGAATACAACTTAAGTATGAATACGAATGGAGCATTTCTCTTGCATCTTTTACCGCCTGTTTTGCGTTAGCCTCATCAGCGTTCTTCAATAAAGCTCTAATTCGCTCTTTGATGTTCGACTGTTCTAATAGTTGCATGGCATACTGTCGTAAATCTTCTATCACTTTATCACGCAGCTCAAAGTTCAATTCTTTGGGCGGCACCTCAGAATCACGGGTTATATTCTCGAAATAATCGAGATCGATATCATTTACCTTTTTCATAAACCGTGGATAAATTGCATCCACTTCACTTACGACAATGTCATAAATAGCATGGCTAAATATCGTATTTTCCATCGCTTTGTGTTATCTATTAAAACCTATATTTATTCTTTTTTAGTCTAAAGCATCCAATAATATAAATGTTGCCCAATACTTTGGATCATTATAGCCCATTTTGCGAATATCTTGTTGTGCACTGATCAGGGCTTGGCGTTTTGAGGAACCTTCCATAAGGTGATGGTAGAAGAAAATCATTAGGTCGGCTGTCGAGGCATCATAAACTTTCTTCAAACTCATTAGCAGTGTATGAACTCCTGCATCCCTACGACGGTAGCTGATGAATATGTCGTACTTGTTTTCAGCCATTCTTTTCGATCTTATATCCCAATGAAATCAATAGCTTCAGCGTGTTGACGGCCATCAGGCGGTCATACTGTTTTTCACTTTCAGGGAGTTGGGCATAGGGCACCATGTCGGGGGATTCCAGTTTGGCGTCATCACGTTCGGGGCCGTATGTCCAGCCTTCGCTCTGGCGCTCGATGGCCCATCTGTCGTGTGAATTTTCGGCTAAAGCCTCGCGTAGTGCGTCAATGCCATCAGGTAATTCCACTTGCCGTAAATCCTTCAAGCTGGGAGTGTAGGTGCTTGGGTCATCGGGGAAAGCAGTGGTGCAGAAACCGCCAGCCTGCTCCCAAGCCTCAACAAAACGGGCGATGGGGAATTGTTTGATATCGTCTGTGTCGGGCACATAGAGGCTCACCATATCGGTTATCTGGTTAGCTCCCATGACAACGGTGGCAGTCATCTCTTTGTCTTCATGACCAAAGAGCGAAGCGTTTACAATGGGGATGACAATGCCGCCCTTTCTCAATGAAGTGAACACTGTCCCTGGATTAACCGTGACACGTTCAAAGACCCTAAGGTTAGTATCCTGGAAGGAATTACCTTCAATTCCTTTTAATGTTAGCGCGTATTTCACACACTTGTCATAATTGGGCTTGTTCATATTTTTCAGTATTTAGGATTTGTTCATCAAGTTTATGAATTAGGGGAAATCATCAAGGACTTTGATGTGAAGTGAAATTATTTCTTGGCTCCGGCGCCACCAGCAGCTTTGCTTCCGCCTGCCATACCTGCAGCTGCATTGCCAGAGGCCTTGATGCCTACCATCGAAGGTAAGGTATTTAGTACTGGAGTATAGGTGGCTTTCAAAATGGTATTCCCATTGTCACGGAACGTAGTTACAATATCTCCCCAATAATCATTCTTAGCCTTCCCGTTGTTTTGCATTTTGACAAGCTGCTTGTAGTCGCGATGCCAATCCCTTGAACGTTCAGATTGAGGATTGTATCTGCATTTCTCCGAGAGGACTACCTTCATTTTGTATTCACCGGTTCCCCACGAAGGATTGTTCGCGGAAACAGGCATATATGAGCGAGGTACGACAAAGCAGTCACCTGTAACCTCGATTGTCGGTTTATCTTCTGCAATTGCCTTTTCTCGACAATATACATAGACTGAATCATTCAGTTCTTGTTCATTGATGGGGATATTGATTGAGAATGTGCCGAGTTTTACGTCTTGATATACTTGAACCAGTTCATTAATCCATGAAGAGTATATTTCCAGTTTTATATTGATTGATGGAGATCGGTGCTCCTCGAAACTAAACTGACTGATGGTTCTCCAATAGTCAATTTCGTCTTGTGAGGCATCACCGCTCCTTGGTTGCAGAATTCGGTTCGCTCTTAGGTTGGGCAAAAAAGACTTGTAGGGATTGAACACAATGGTGTCGGCGATAAGATGGAATTTGCTGTGAAGGAACAAGTGGTCAAACTTGGTGGTATCGATGTGGCAAACTATGCGTAGAAATTCCTGCCCATCTCTATGTGCACGCAAGGTAATCCCATCGAAATTCATGTCAGATGGATCCAAAGGTCCGTAGTTGGACTGTCGGCTATAAAAGTCGTTTTGTCCTTTTACTGACTGGAGGCTGTCCACAAAGGTACACTCCTTCTTCCTCATTTCCTCCCATGCCCTTTTCTGCTTTGAGCGTATTTTTGTAAGATTGATAATCTCTGTGCCAATTACGTTTACAACAGCAGTTACACCTCCCGAAAGCATGGAGGTTCCCAGGTCTGTCAGTATGCTGCGGCTATGAGAACGATAATTGGAAGCCACTTTATTGAGCTTTTCCTTCTTTGCCTCGTCCATCGGATTCACATTCAGAACGAATGACGTTTCCATGTTCTTCATGTCAAGCCCAGCCATGATTCCTTTGTCGTGTTTTGCCATCCCCGGCTTTTGAGGGGAAGGTTGAGCGTAGGAACTCTGGATACCGATCATGCATAAACTTGCCAGAAGAAGAAATCTTGTTGTCTTTGTCATAATATTTGATTGTTATAGTGCATCGATTAGGATAAATGCATTGTAAAAATATGGCATATTGTATTGGGTAAAACCAAGGCGTCGGTTTTGAACGTATGATCTGGTGGGTTTGTTTGAAGCATTGGAGTTGCTGCCGTGTGTCACTTCGTAATTTCTCACATCCTCTCTCGCCGACCAGAAGGCTTCATGAACAGTCAGACCCGCCTCAAGATGCTTATAGAGTTGAAGAATGAAAAAGCATGATGCCTCGTCATCGATGCTCCATAGGGTGGAGATGATCGTTTTTACGCCAGCAGTTTTCAATCCACGTTGAAGCCCATATACGCCATCGGGTGTGATATAACCTAAGCCGGACATGCAGGCTGACATCACGGCCAGGTCGATGTTGCCCATATCCATTTTGGCTAATTCTCGTGCTGATAAGATACCATCGTGCTGCGATGCATCGAAAACTGTCTGCTTCAGGTTTTTTTCCGAGCCTGAGAGAAATAGGCAGTTCCTTGATAACTGAATATCTGAAGCTGCCGGATGAATGTCAGTCCCGATCTTGGCAGCTTCGGAAAACAATCCATGTGTTGAAATATGTAATATGTGATATTTGCTGATCAGTTGTGCCAATGCCGATTCGGTGACCGAGTCTGCTCGAAGCACCATGTCTTCGGCATGTTTTTTCCTGACAGTTCGGATTGAGTCGATTTCGACCGATGAGTAGGGAAGAGGATCTATTCCGATATGCATTGACGCCAATAGGGAATAGGCTAATTCGTCGTTCCCTTTTTCTTGGTCATCTCCATGTATGCCGTATTCCACACCACCGCAGATGAGCATTTTGTCGTTTCGGAACGATTGTCTTTGTGGTGTAAGCAACCTTGTTGTAGTGAGTCTATACAGATTCTTCCCTTCCATGGAGTAGGGAGTCATGTATTCTATGCCAATCTGATGGAAAATGCCATCTGGGGAGAAATAAACCTCTTTGCAGTCACCTATGGCACGTAGGATTTCTTCGTCCCATATGGTGTTGAAGAGCGTACTGTCGGTATATAATATGTTTATATTTTCCCGGTTTTGTGTATCAGCAAGTGCCTCCTTCACTCTCAATCCATTCCTCAGCGAATAATCATTTAGCATATTGACATTCCCGATATCAATGAATTTGGGCTGGGCAGATTTCCTGTTGATGATCAATGCCCCTATATGATTTTCACCTTTCTTTTCGTAAACAATAAACTCGATGGCACAACCCGATATCGGTAGTTTGTCCCTCACCTGTCTCCACGTGACACGAATGGAGGATAATGCGTTCTTTCGTTCTGACTCGGACATATCCGCCTTGAAGTCGCGTCCCATCTGCAGGAGTACGGCCTTGCTGTAGAGGGCGACGTTGTAAAGCAGTTCCGGTGCCTTATCCTCCAATCGGAAGCAATCGGTGACGAAAGGTTGCTCTGCCATCCAGTACTGCTCTCTTTCGGACTCGTTCATTTTTACGAAGTGATCATCAATAAAGCCGCGAGAGATAGTTAGGTAGTCCTGGTAGCATTTCGCAGTTTGGAGATTGTACTGCCCTGTCGCATCGTATTGCAACATCAGTATCTTGGCTTTTTTTCTTAAGGCTTCCGAATAGGAACGTTGGGCGTTTATCTTTTTGAAATAGGAGCAGATTGGTTCTATTTCTTTCAATGCCTCATCATAACGTCCCAACCTTGCCAGACATAGTGCTCGCTGCGACCGTACGATATTAATGTTTTGACGTGTTTCGGGGTTTCGAACATCATTTTGGTAGGGAAGGCTCATCAGGATGGTGTCCAGATGGGACAAGGCCTTGTCATAATGCTGTTGTTTATAATGTAATTGTGCCAGCTCGTCGTGGACGGCATTTATGAATCCATGGTCATATGGAAGGGCGAGACGTAGTGCCCTGTTTAGTGCGACCTCCGAAGAGTCGTATCGTTCGGTCAGAAAGAAGCGGCTACCGTCGATTTTGGCGAGGTCTGAAGCCATTCCCTGTTTTATTGCTGAGCTGTCCTCATTGGCCCAAGGTTTGTGCACGAGGGAATGCTTCATTTCATCCGATACGTCTTCCATGACACTATGTATTCCCAGCATATAGGCAATCTCCGCCTTGGTCTTCATGAGGGGCCAATAGGGATACTGGAATTCATTATCGTTTAAGGATTCGGCTTTAATGTGCCGGGAGGAAAGCGCTGAGTCTGCTGCTTGTTCTGCCAACAGTATTTGACGATAAGCCTTCAGATAATTCTTTGCCTCATTCAGCGTGATTGCATCGGTATAGGCAGATAAAGTCCCTTCATCAAATACATAATCCACCTGCTGCCCATAGGTGAGTATGGCCGACATACAGATACATAGCAAAGTGGATATGTATTTCCTATTCATGTTTCCGTGAATTATAATTGATAAGGGCAAAAGCCATGTTCTTTCCCGACTCGTTCTTGATGGTCAGCGTAAAGCTATCATCCCCCTTCCTCAACCATATATAGCAGACACCTTCGTCTTCGAAGGATTCGCCATTGTCGATAGTGGCTGTAAACTTGGCGTCCTTCTCAAATGGGATGATGGCAAACAACTGTTTCCCTTCACGGCCGTTGATCTGATAATTTACCCTTGAATCTTTTTTTACCGTGATTTCGATGAAGGAATATTTATAGCGTGGATCGCGTCCGTCGCGGTATCTTCCACCGGCATTGGTGACACCTCTGTGACTTTTGAGTATGCTGAATCCGACATCATTCAGTCCAAACATATCCACAGCCACCGAAGTGGTGCACTCTCCATTTTTGTCGATGGGCAACTCGTCCATCATCGTCCAGCTCATGTCTCGTGCCAGGGCCTTGTTCACCTTTCCTTGATTCTGAGGCGAACGAAGGTCGATGCAATGCATCACCAGCGAAGCCATTTCTTCGGGAATCGCTGATTTGTCGAAATCGGGCTTTTGCTGCGAGAAGAGACTCGATGGGAACAGAAGCAGCATGCCGACAAGGATGATTGTGACCATTTCTTCCGGCCAGAACCTGATCAGTGATTTGGCATAGCTTTTACCGGTTTGGCTGGTTAATCTCTTTTGAGGGACAGAAGGTGACGCAAGGGCACTGGTGGCGAGTTGGTGTATTTCGTCCATTTTCGGTCTGTCCGTTGGGGAATAGTTCAGGCATCGACGAATCGTTTCGCTCAGTTCATAACTGGCATGAGCAGAACTGAGACGAGGCACTTCCGTGTCTTTGGTCTGCGTCTCTCCGCCCTTCCCCTCAAAAATGTATGTTCCGGTGATGGCATAAAAAGCCAGAGCGCCTATTGTCCAGATGTACGATGCCTCAGAAACGGCTCCCGTTCGGTTGCCCGATACTTCGGGGGCAGCAAAAGCCATGGCATCTTTTGCCGAACAATTGTCTTTCAATAGGAATTCTTTTCCAGCAATCGCGATACAATCGGGGGCAATGCCATTAGGCACGCATTTATTGAAATCTGCTGAAAGATTGAGCAACAGTTGCCAAACGGTTTTTTCGGTGGCAAGCCCGGCAATGTCTTTCAGTGTCAGTTCGTCATTCTTCATCTTCTAAATGTTAGGGTATCTTTTGCAATGCTGTCACCATTCAAGTGCATATCGCCCACTTCGGTTATTGGCACGGCCCAGAACATCCCCTGGTTGGCACGGGTGTCGGCTTTTGAGACGATGCCTATTACCTTGATGTCATCGTTTATCTTGGCAATGACAGGCCCTCCTGAGTTGCCGGGATTGATGGGGGCCGAGAGTTGCAGGCATCCGATGGCTTTCGTCGAGGTGTCGTTGTAATCCAGCTCCATCAGGTTGCCGTACACGGCTGTTGCCACATCGGAATTGTTATCATTGAGCGGATAACCGATAACTGCAATGTCATGATTGTAGGATTTGGCAAAGGCAACGATTTCTTCCCATGTGGCCATTGGAATGATGTGCGATTCACCGGAATCATTGCCTGGATTCTGTGCCTTCAGATATGCAAAGTCACCCAACTCCATGTCCCGTCGGGTGGCAATCGGGATGATGCTTCGCCAATAAAGTGGATCCTTGGCCGATCCCAGTCTTATCACCATGTCGCGGCTTTTGTTCATGCGGAAATCGGTCGAGTAGTAGCTGTATCTTTCAAATCCTTTGCTTATGACGCAGTGGGAGCGAAGGGTGTATATCTCGTATCCTGCCATCCTGTTCCCGGTTTCCGCTATTGTTGCAAGCCTGACTTCCGGCGACATCTTTGCTCCCCTGGAGACGCCATCCCATTCCTCGTCTGTAATCCAGGGCTCGATGCAATGTCTCGCAGTGACAAACAGGCTGTCGCTTGTGAAGAAGGCAGTCCCTTCGGCGGCCATCTCTAATTCGATGGAGTCGGCAACAATCTCTTTGTGCTGACCGTCTACAATGATGTTTCGAATCAGATAGACCGAGTCGGTAGTGATATGGTAGATGGCGGAATTGAATTTACTCAAATCCTCATGATGCAGGTCTTTGCGTTGAAGTACAAGAAGTGCATAAGCTGCTATGCCTATGGCCAGCAAAGCCAGAACCGCAGTCGATGCGTAGTATTTTCTTTGGTCTTTATGTTTCTTGAATACGATGCCTCTGTTGGCATCGAATTCGCCATCATCCAGCACTTCAAACTTGAGTTCCGTCTTCGTTTTGGTGGCGTTTGCGTCCAGGTCGATGATGGAAATGGTGTCTCCATTTCGTAGCACTTGTGCAATGGCCAGGTCTGTGCCATTGACTTGTACGCTAAGGCAATCGCACCTTCTGACAATATACCACCCATCGCCTTTGATGGCTTCGTCAGTCCCTTCCGTTCCCTTGGGAAGAATCGATGCGCAAAGGTATGGTGCGTGCAATCCTGATTCGGGGATCTGTATGTCGCAAGCGTTGCCTTGTCCGATGTCCAGGGGCTTTTTGCCGTTGAACACCGAATCGCCAACCTTCTTCTTGTCGGGTGATGAGATATAGGTTAGTCTGTAATACATGATTTAATGATCAAGGGTATTCCTTGTGTGAGCGCCATGTCATAGACATTGACATTTTTGCCTGTACTATCTGCACGGAGGTCGTCGAATGAGCGTAGATCGTAGTGGATTTTCCTGCTTCTTAGCTTTTTCTTCAGGGCAATGTCTTTCTCCACTTGCTCCTGCTCTTCATCATTCACAGGTCTGTATCCCAGTATCAGTTCTTCAACGCTCCATCTGTTGTGTTCAACTTCGGTCAGAATGTTGATTTCCTCCATAGTCATCGCATAATATTTTTTCCAGTCGTCGGCTGTATGACCGATGGAGTGCAACTTGGTGCCCAATGTCATGGCGTTGAAGATGTTGGAATATTGTTTCGTCAGCGAACCAATGCCACGCCATAGTTTCTCCAAGGCATCTTCGTCGATGGTCGATGGGGCAGTGATGGGATCATCGGGAGCCAGGGAGAAACAGTGATTGTAAACGTAGTTGACTCTTTGTGCTAATTTTTGAAGTTCGCGTATCGTATTCAGATTGCAGCAGTCGTAGCTGAGGGGGTAGATTGACGTATAGGCACCCTCTCTTGTGGCAAATTGAATCAATTCGCTGTTTTTCGTATGGCAGAGGATCGGTATTTCGTTCCTATAGACGGTTTCAGGGAGGCAGAATGCTTCCGTGTAGTTACGTTGGGCTTGCGTATGGCAAATGGCAATGGTCAGTTGTTGACGCCTGTCCGTGCTCCATTCAGTCAACTTCTGCCTGATGGCATCATTTCTGACATTCCCATTGACAAACTCCCATTCCACATCGACAAAGTCCTTGCGTCGATTCTCGTACATCGGGCGATGCAAAATGAATTGTGGATTGACGTCGTTCAAGTCTATGATGCGGTAATAGGAATTGTCAAACAGATGAACATATCTTTGCGTGAGTTCGTCCTTCCTTGGAAAGATGTCGTCGTCGATGATGGTGATTCTTGTCCTTAGTCGGGCGTCCCTGCAATAGTTAGGGTAGTGGGCAATAAGCGCGGTATTTATGGCAAGTGCTTCTCCTAAGGAAGAAAGGCCTGCGATGACAAGGTGAACGATGGTTTCGCTCCCACGGGTTATAGGAGTGCGGTCCAGCATGGGAAATCTTGACGAAATGTTGGGCAGTTTTACAAGGATCGTCTTTGCCAAGAGGTCTTCCATCGTTGTGGCAAACACATCCACCTTGTCATTTATTTCCTGGGGCAGCCCTACTGTCTGGAGCAGCCAGAGGGTGGTCGGGTCGCTTACGACGAGTATGCATTCCAGGCGTTTCCCTTCTATGTCATCATGCTTGCTGGCCTCTTCGGTTAATCGGCGGATGGCAGCATGGTCGTCATTTTCAAAAAAGACGAGTTCACCATTCGCCCTTTCTTGGGCTGCAAGTGACTCGTCTTTATTTGTTGTACTAATTATTATCATGTCCTTATTGTGGGATTTTCTGAATAAATGCTGTAGGGACATAGGCAGTGGAGATCAGTCCGATGTTTGTGATGGAAAGCACTACACGTTGTTGCCCGGCGACTCTGGCGACTTTCCCTTCCACTCCTTTGAAGTTGCCATCTATGACCTTGACGAGATCACCGCTCTTGTAATGACATTGTTGTTCGGTGACGAACATTAGATGCTCATTCATGCTTTGGGTGGCACGGATGAAGTTCTCCATCTCATGGCATGTGATGGTTAGGGGAGGGTTCTTCTGTTGGTCATTGTACTCCAGATGGTTATAGTAGTAGGAGAGGAATGAGAGAATTGGTGTCTGCTTGACGTATTGTTCGGCTTTGTCTTTCGTGGTATAAACGAAAAGAAGGTTTGGGATCAGACTCTCCAGAATTATCTTGGATTGATTGTTCACTGACTTGTGGACCATCCGCTTGGCGACGTAGGCGTAGGTGCCATCGTTGATGATGTAGTCGGCAGCTTTGTCTTCGCGTCCGTAGGAAGCGCGGAAGACGTACCAGTTTTTGTTTGGGTCGGGGACATAGCTTACCGACACCCCTGTTTGTGTGTTTTGTGCTTCGGGGATGGTATCAGAGGTAGGTCTGACACAAGGAGGTTTTGCCTCGCCTCGTCGAGTTTCGACATTAGACAATGTACTCATATCGGACCTTTTGCATTCAAACATCGGTTCGATGCGATTTGTGCTGCTGCATATTATGTATTAGGTATGGCATCACAAAACATGTGCAAAGATACATAATAATTTGAAAAAATGTTATTTATCGCCACATTTTTAATAATTTTAACCTTTTCCGCGCGTAGTTATGTCGCTTTTTTATCAAAAACATGAGAAAAATGAAACGAAATAATAAAGAATAATCAGCATTTGGGAGTTATTCGGACCTGCATCAGTAACTTTTTAATCTTTTCCATTATTCAACACGACAAATCCAAAAACACTTCTTCCCCTCTGTCGTGCATTCGCGTACCTGTCGCCATATACTGGTCAAATAGTTGAAGAAAAACTTGCGAACGTGCAGAAAAGGGCCTACCTTTGCAGTGTCAAAATGAAAATCAATGAACAATTAACAATTGATTTTCGAGACAAAAACAAAAAACAATAATATTAACAATTAAAAAATATACAACTATGTACGCAATCGCATTCTTCGCCACCGTGATCCTCTTTTCAGCAAGCCTCTATGTCGGCCACAAGTTCATCGAGATAGCAACCCATTTTGACGATAGCGCCGCTGAGTCTGACTTCTTCATCACGCCCAATCCCTACATCGGTGCTTTCCGCAAGTCCGCCTGATGTCCCCATTCATCAGCATCCCACCCGTATCTTGACAATCTCTTTGTCATGAAGCAATCCCCGACAGCCTTTCGGTTTTCGGGGGTTGTTTGTTAAGTTTTATGCATTCTCAGTGATATGCATGAGCATGTCCCCCAACGAACGTTAGAGGACATCATTCTGCAGATCCATGTCCTTCAGCGAACGTTAAGGGACATGCCACCATCGCCGCATGTCCTTCGACGAACGTTGGGGGACATCCCTCCACCGTCGCATGTCTTCCCGCGAACGTTAGCGGACCTGCCACCATCGCCGCATGTCCTTCGACGAACGTTAGGGGACATGCCACCATCGCCGCATATCCTTCTGCGAACGTTTGCGGACATCCCGCCATCGTCGCATGTCCTCCCACGACCGTTAGGGGACATGCCACCAGCTCCGCATATCCTTCAACGAACATTAGCGGACATGCAACCATCGACGCATATCCTTCAACGAACGTTAGCGGACATACAACAATCGCGGCATATCCTCCCCGGTACCTTGGGGGACATGCCTCGATTGGAAATCGGGTTTCAGCTTTTATTACTGTTGTTCGTCAATCTGGGATAGATGTTCCTTCGCGATGTCGAGCGCAATCTTCCGCGTACGATAATCCTTGTTGACCACGTAATTGCCGTTGCGGAGCAGTTTGCCCGTCCGGTATGCTTGCGGAGTGGTTCCCCAACGTCTTCGGAATGCTAGGATAAGGTTCTTTTGACGCTTGAAGCCGCAGCGATGGGCCACCTCAGTCACCGAAAGGCTCTTGTCGTCGAGCAGATCCTTGGCTTGCATCATTCGCCACTCGATGATCATCGTGCTCAGGTTCATGCCTGTGAGCATCTTGAAGGCATCGTTCAGCTGCCGATGTTCTACGTCGAGCAGTAGGGCGATATCGCTCGCCCGCTGTGTCCTGGTCTTGCGTACGGCATCCACAACCGCATCAATGATCACCTCTCCAGTTGGCTCTCGTGCGTGGTACATCTCCTCCACGCTCTCTACGATATGTTTCATGTTTCGTGATGATTAAAGATGTAAGAGTATTCGACCGAAGCCGGTGGATCGAGACAGGGACAGGCCTTGCAAGGATTGAGTTCGCAATGTCCCACGATGCGAGCCTCAGGCCAGACCTCATGCAGCAGCGTGAAGATCTCGTCCAGGACGACCATCTGCTCAGCCGTGCGATTGTCCTCGTACTTGTATTCGGGGCTGCACGAGTGGCCACCTTCGTAGCAGATCCCGACACTGTTCGAGTTGTGGCCCTTGACGTGGCATCCTCGCTCACTGACAGGTCGACAATAGTACAGACTACCATCCCGCCTCACATAAAGGTGATAACCCGGATAGGTGCCGAAACCTCGTGCACGATGACTGCGCATCAGCTTCTCGATGGTGAAGTCCTGGTCGGGCCGCGTGTCGCTGCAATGCAGCACCAGCAGGTTAATTTTCCTCATTGAACGACGACAGTCCGAGCGCAGCAAGGACAACACCTGCGATCTTTGCAGCACTCTTGAACAGCTCGATCCAAAAGTTACGGCGGCAGGTGCGTCGACAGTCGGCGCGCACTCGCTCTTCGAGATCAGTGCATTCGGTCTCATGGGTTTCGGTGGCTCCATTACAGGAGGGGATTTTCTCAGCATCCAAAGGATGCGGAGCAGCATCTCCACGATTCTTTTCCATTTCATAATGCCTTTTTTCTATCACGAATTATCGAATTATCGATTTTCTTGACCCCTCTACGGATTCACCAGATTAAGCAGATTATTTGTTCGGCCGCACAAAAAGAAATCCGATAAATCCGTGCAAATCCGTAGAGTTTGTCAATTCTTTAATTCTCTAATTCGTGATAAATAGAGAAGATTAGAAGGAAACCTCGTCACCGTTCACGACGCCGCCCTCAGAGGGCTTGTTCGGGTCGGAAGTGTTACCACTCGAACCGCTGCCGCTGTCGGACCCGCTACCCTGGGAATTACCCGAACCGCTGTTGTCGGTATTACCAGTATTGCTGCCCGAACCGCTGCCGCTGTCGGAGCCGCTGCCCTGGGAGTTGCCTGGGTCGGTGGAGCTTCCTGAGCCCGAACCGCTGTTGTCGGAGCCAGAGCCTGAGCCACTGCCCGAACCGCCCTGGTCATCGGGGATGGTGTCCGAAGAGTCGTCGGGGTTGGTGCTGCCACCTTCACCACCTTCGCCTTCGCCCTCTTCACCCGTGCCATTGCTGATGCGCTGGTTGTAGCGCTTCTTGGCATCAGCGAGCAGGACATTGAGCACTGCGATGAATCCCTGGCATGCGGTGGCCTTCTCGGCATTCGCCGTTTCGGTCGAGTTGGCGAGGTACTGGGTGATGAAGCACACCTGCTGATAGAGCGCGTACATCTCCTGACGGAGCTTGATAGTCAGACCCGTGTCGCCTTCGGCACGTTCAGTGGCACGCGAGTTGTAGGCGGCAATGAACGCGTTGTTGGCATCTTCCAGTGCCGAAAGGTCATCGCCGATGCCGAGGGCTGCGATACCATCTTCGCCGAGTTTGTCGTTGAGGTCGAAGATGAAGCCACGCAGGATGGCGCTCTCCTCCTGGTAAGGAAGCTGGGGTACCTTCGAGGTGTACTTCGAGAGCAGATGTGCCTTCACCACGTCCTTGACGGCCTTGATGGCAGCGCTGTCCTCGGCGACTTCGACCATCTGGAGGCGCAGGCGGATGCGCTTGTAGGTCTGGTCGCGCTTGACGTCAGCCTCGAGCATAGAGGCGGTGAACTCCGAACCGGTGGTCGTATAGACCTGGTCGATGAGCTTCTGCAGGGTGCTTGTGAAGTTGGGAAGGACCTCGACGAGGCCGAGCTTCGTCGGATCGTTGGTGGTGATGGCTTTCTGCACGTTGATGTAGAAGCCGGTGACCTCCGCGTTGTTGAGCTTGGAGATCGAGAATGTGTTGATTGTGAACATTGAGATAAAGAAGAATTAAAAGTTAATACTATGAGGTTAGTCCCATGGAAACTGCCCTCGTTTGCGATTCGCGATGCAAAGATACGAACTTTATTTTTGGCACTGTCCGCATTTGTCCGCAAATGTCCGCAAATGTCCGCAAATGTCCGCTTTTTTTCTCATTTACTATTGTTTATGTCAAAAAAAATCAGTAACTTT
>JAEEGI010005438.1_pt1 | contig 29314 bp, 13 predicted proteins | sample 8958751 | NCBI WGS metagenome assembly JAEEGI01 (sample SAMN16246545, study PRJNA631951) | gut metagenome | biome: gut microbiome; feature: rumen; material: KS-attached | host: Bos | place: Iran: Karaj | collected 2018-10 | reverse complement strand
CCGACGTTGCCGGCGGCGGAGGCGGCTCCGGCCCTTTCGGGAAGGCGGCGCGGCTGCTGGGGGGGATGGCGTCGCTGGCGGGCTTCCTGCTCCAGCGGCTTGGCGGAAAGAGAGCCGTTTCCGCCCCCATGCCGGACATCGACAGCGCTCTGCCTTCTACCGGCTCAGGCTCCCCGGAGCCCAGGAAAAAGCGGAAGAGTCCCAAGAAGCCCCGCAAGGCGACGCGCCTGGATCAGGACAAGGACACTCCCTTCGCCAGCCTTGAAGACTCGCTGGTGCCGGCAGACAGCCCCTTCGGCGCCATGTACGCCAAGGCCCATGGCCTGGAGCGCGTGGCCGAGCCGGCAGACGGCTACGCTTCGGATCTGGACATAGAGCCCGCATCCTACGGTGCCGATCAGCCCCAGGGCGCTGTGCCGGACAACATCTTTGACGACCAGGACGAGCCGGAACCCGATCCCAGGCCGGCAGCGGCCGTCAAGGAAGAAGTCGTGCCCTGGCCTGTCGACGACGAGAACGGCGACCTGCCGGGCCTGCAAGGCGGCGCCTCTGCCACGCTTCCCGCCAGGGACGAGATCCAGCGGCCCCAGGCGCGCCTCTCTGCAGAAGAGAAGGAGGACGACGACGGCACGCCGGACTTCCTGCGCCGGCCTGAGGACGACGGGGCCGAGCCTGCGCCGTCCCGCCGCAGCGACGCTCCGGCGCCGGCGGCTGAAATGGTACGTCCTGCCGGGCCTGCAGCGGCGGCCATGCCTGCCACTCCTGCCAGTTCTGCCCGTCCTGCCAGCCCGGCTAGCCTGGGCCGTCCTGCGCCTGCGCCCAAGCCGGCAGCCGGGCCTGCCAGGACCCTCAAGCTTCCTCCCTTGGAGCTGCTGGAAAAGCCTGCGCCTGCGCCCGCCCGCTCTGCCGAGAACATCGAGGAGCGGGGCGCAGCCCTCATGCAGTGCCTCAAGGACTTCAACATCCGCGCCGAACTCGTCGAGGCCACCCCAGGCCCCGTGGTCACCACCTACATGCTCAGGCCCGACCGCGGCGTCTCCGTGCGCGTCTTCAGCCGCCACGCCGACGACATCGCCCTTTCCCTCAAGGCTGTTTCGGTCTTTGTCCAGGCCCCCGTGCCCGGCACCGACACCGTCGGCATCGTCCTGCCCAACCAGAACCGCGAGATCGTGAACTTCCGCGACATCGCCCAGTCCAGGCTCTGGCTGCAGGACTCCTCGAACATGGCGCTTCCGCTCATCATAGGCAAGGACCCCACGGGCAAGCCCTTCGTGGCGGATCTGGCCAAGATGCCCCACCTGCTCGTGGCCGGCGCCACGGGCCAGGGCAAGTCCGTCTGCCTCAACGCCATGCTCTCGAGCCTCATCCTGCGCAAGCTCCCCACCGAGCTCAAGCTCGTGCTGGTGGACCCCAAGCGCGTGGAGATGGGCATCTACGAGGATGAAAGCCACCTCATCCACCCCGTGGTCAAGGAGGTGGAGGACGCCAGGAACGCCCTCCAGTGGGCCGTGCACGAGATGACCGAGCGCTACACCCGCATGTCGCGCCTCGGCGTCAGGAACATCATCGGCTACAACGAGAAGCTGAAGCTTCTGGGCGATACGCTCCCGCCGGACCTGGCCGACCTCGAGCCCATGCCCTACATCGTCATCGTCATCGACGAGCTCGCCGACCTCATGATGCAGTGCCGCAAGGAAGTGGAGCCCAGCATCATCCGCCTGGCCCAGCTCGCCCGCGCCGCCGGCATCCACCTCATCATTGCCACCCAGCGCCCCAGCGTGGACGTGGTCACCGGTCTCATCAAGGCCAACTTCCCCTGCCGCATCTGCTTCAAGGTCTCCCAGCGCCAGGACTCCATGACCACGCTGAACGCCCCGGGCGCCGAAAAGCTGCTCGGCAACGGCGACATGTTCTACATGCCCAACGGCGGCAGCCTCCAGCGCCTCCACGGTCCCTTCCTCAAGGACGCCGAGGTGCAGGAGCTCGTCAGCTTCTGGAAGCGCCAGTACAAGCCCCAGTACGAGGTGGACTTCTCCGCCTGGGGAGCCGACGACGGCGCCGCGCCCCAGGGCGGCTTCGGCGCTTCCGGCTCCGGCGGCGCCGATGCCATCAATGCCGACAGCGATCCCCTCTACCGCGAGATCCTCGACTTCGTCTTCCAGAACGGCACGGCGTCCACCTCGCTGCTCCAGCGGCGCTTCCGCATCGGCTTCAACAAGGCTGCCCGCTACATGGACCAGCTCGACAAGGACAACCTCCTCGGTCCCTCGCCCGGTGCCGGCAAGCCCAGGCCTGTCGTCAACCATCTCTAGCTGGCTGCAGCCTGCCACGCCGCGCGGCGCGCCGTCCCGCAGGGCAGGGTGACGTTCTTCCCGGGTCAATGAGCCTGCGGGACCGTTCGCTCCCTTGCAGTGTTCCCCTGAGATCCCTTTGTTTCTGCGGACAGCTGCGTGCCAGCCGCTGTACAGCCGCCAGTTCTGCGTTATATTGCTGTCTGGGACTGCCTCGCCAAGCCGGCCCATGGGGCCGTAGCGTCCCTTCCACGTTGCTGCCTGTGCCGGCATTTTCCGGCGGTTGATGCAAAACAAAGGATGTCAGCCATGCCTTACCCTTCTGCCCTGAAGCTTGCTTCCCTTCGTCTGCCTCCCGCCGGCCTGCTCGGCGCCGGCCTTTCCGCCCCAATCCTCCGTGCCAGAGAGCTTCCTCTCGTGTTTGGCACGGGGTCGCACGGGCACCTCTTCGCCAGAGATCTGATCGCCATGCCCCATTTCCTGTTTGCCGGCGGCCAGAACGAAAAGAAAGCCTTCCTGCAGGCCCTGGTTGCGAGCCTGCTTGCCAACAGGGCGCCGTCGGAGTTCAAGCTTGCGCTCGTCGACTCCGCGGCCTCCGACTTTGCCGAATTTGCGGGCCTGCCGCATCTGGCCAGTCCCATTGCCAAGAGCCAGAGCGAGGCGCTTTCCGCCCTTGAGGCAGCAGCCGCCGAGATGGACCGCCGCTACAGCCTCATTGCCAAGGTGAAAGGCCGGAACATTGTCTGGTACAACGCGCACCTGGGCGAACTGAAACATCAGGATGCCTCGCTTGAGGCTCTGTCGCGCCTGGTCGTCTTCGTGAGCGACCTGTCCAGCCTCGACAAGCAGTCCGCCGACATCCTCGTCCGCCTCGCCCAGCTAGGCGCTCCCTGCGGCATCCACTGCATCGTCGGCACCACCAGCGCGGTGCCCAGCGTTGTCAGCAATGTCATCCTGGGCAACTTCCCCTGTCGCGCCTGCATGAAAGTCGGGACGGCCGAGGAGTCGGTCAACATGCTCGGACTGGCTGGCGCCGAGCAGATTCCCAATCCCGGCGAGATGCTCTTCCTCCCCAGGCCCGTTGCCCAAGGGGGCGAGATCCTGCGCGTGCAGGGCGCCTTCCCCAGCGAATTCGCGCTTCAGTCCCTGTGTGCCTGGTGGAAAGCGCACGCTTCTGCCTAACCATGCCAAGGATCGGCGTTCGCAGTGCGAATGTACCCATGACTGCGGACGCCGCGACTGTTTCCCGCTTTCCCTCTCCGAGGATGCTATCCATGCGCAAACTGCTTTTCACCCTTGGCTGCTTCCTGCTTCTCGCCGCTGCGTCGCCGGCCATGGCTGCCGGCGACCTGGCCCAGACCATCAAAGACTGCTACGCAGCCATCGACACCTTCCAGGCCGACTTTACCCAGTATCTCACGCGCAGCGAAAACGGCAAGAAGGAGAAGCGCCAGGGGGTCATGCGCTTCAAGCGACCCCTGCTGATCTCTTGGAAGACCCAGTCCCCCAGCCCGGAGACGCTGCTTGTCACGAACTCCGAGATCTGGGACTACTTCCCCGACGAGAAAGTTGCCTACCGCTATGCCAGAAGTCTGGTCGAAGACTCCCGCACCCTCATCCAGGTGCTGACGGGGCAAGCTCTCCTCTCCAAGGACTTCGACGTCAAAGAGCAGGGAATGGAGGGCAAGCTCAAAATTTTGCGCCTCTATCCCAAGGAGCCCGTCCCCCAGATGACCGAAGCCGTCATCTACGTTGATCCTGATCGGGGCTACATCCTGCGCGCCGTCATCATCGACTTCTACGGCAACACCAACGACGTGCGCTTTACGTCGTTCACGCCCAACGCCAGCCTGTCGTCTTCGGACTTCAAGTTCAAGGCGCCTAAGGGCTGCGAAGTCGAGGACCGCACCAAGGACAGCGCTGCCGGTCGATCGCCTTTTAATTAACAGCGCGAATTTACTGAAAAAGAGGCCGCCACTCCCTAGGAGATGGCGGCCTTTCCGTTTTTTTGCGATCTGCTTCGAGGGCGGGGCGGGTCAGCTGTGCAGGCTGACGGCGCAGTCCTTCCTGCAGAAGGCTATGCCGTAGCAGAGCACGCTTTTCAGCCTTGCAATCCTGCCCTTCGCGTAGCTGAGCGTCTGCGTCTCGCTCCATGCCTGCTCGGCCAGCGCGTCGAGCTGGCGCGGATCAGACGTGCGTTTCAGTTCGATGACTGCTGCGCGCTTGCCGGGGCCGTCTATGACGATGAGGTCGGGACGGCCCTGGCCGCTCTCTTTGTTGGAATCGACCATGAGCCCCGCGCCAGTGAAGATGCCGGCCATGAAGCCGTGGTAGAAGTTTTCCGCACTGTCGTAGTAGCTGATGGTTTCGTACAGGATGCGGGTGAGCTCTTCCTGCAGCGTTTCGGCATTGCCAGCCCACAGCGCCTTGAGAAGAACGGAGAGGTCTTCTTTCTTCATGGTGTTTTCAAACCATGTTTTTATGGTTTTGATGAATATTTTTTTAATTTCTTTGTTAGGAATTGTTAGAGAAAGCCTTCCATCTGCTGGCTGAAGAGATGACTTCGTGAGGTATCCGGAGAGATAGAGGACTGTCCACAGCGAGTCTGCGTTTTCGTAGAGAGAGTCATATGTTAAATCTTCATAAAGTTCTATTGTGATTGTTTTATCTTCTAAGAGATCTTCTAATTTTTGTTGCGTGTCATAATTTGACTTTTCGATAATATTTTTGACAATTGTATTTCCACTTGTATTATTCCAATATGTTTTTGGAATAGCATTATTGTCTATCTGTGCAGAACGAATATATTGTAACACATCCCATGGACAGTAAATCTCAGTTTTTGAACCAAATACATACCCATCATACCATTCTTTAAGAAGATTTTTCTTGTCAGATAAATTAGCTTCTTTAAGAAGCTCGTTAACCTCTCTGTCTGTAAAACCAAATTTATCAGAAAATTCTACATCATTTACACTATAGCAGGTAAAATTATTTGCTCCCGTAAAAATGCTTTCTTTTGATATGCGAAGAGCGCCAGTCATGACTGCGAATTTCAAGGAATTGTTACCCTTGCAGACGGAACGAATGACACCTCTAAAAAATTTCATGAGCTCAGGATAAAATGAAAGTTCAGAGGCGTTTAGCAGTGGAATATCGTACTCATCGACAAGAAGAATAACCTGCTTTCCCCAATGTTCTTCAAGCGCATTGGAAAGATATAAAAGAGCTCTTTGTAGATATACTGCGTCAAAGGCTTCTGATTCAATTTTCGAAAGCATTTCTTTGTATCGCTGACGCACACGAGGACTGTTGAGCAAATACGAATTATTAGAAATTAAACGTCCAATGATATCATTAAATTGTCTTACGCATTCACTATATGTAGTTCCTTCAATATCCTGAAATGAAACAAATATAGTTGGGTATTTATTCATCCAATTATTACAAAGAAATGAATCTTTACAAATTTCTAGATCTTTGAACAATAAGCTACTATCCTTAGAGATGTCAAAGAATTCATTCATCATATCTAAGGCTAATGTCTTGCCAAAACGCCGAGGACGCGTAATGAGAGAAACCTGCTGAGGAACATTGTTAAGAAACTCAGACAGAAACATCGATTTGTCAACATAGCATAGATTATTTTCTCTAACTCCACGGAATGTATCGATTCCATTCATGATCTTGAGAAAAGCCATCGCATATCCTCTATAAAAACAGTATATTTATATATGCGGCATGTTAAAAATAGAAATTATTATATTTTGAATTAAAATTCAATTTGATTGAAAAACCATGGCATTCATGCTGGAAAGGTAGTGCCCTTGGCGTCCCCGCATGCTTGCTTGCGAGGGAGAGTATAGCGTTCGATGTGCTGTTTGTCTTGCTGGCGCGTCGGCTTCGGGCCTGTCCCTTCTTGCCAATGCCTGTTCGTTCCTTGCCCGTCAAGCATATCTCTGCTAGAAAGGGCTTATAGAATTTACCATGCAAAATCAATAAGTTGCCTTGTCAGTCCGGAGGGAGGTCTCGATGGACAAACGCGCTGAGGACGGTTTTCTGCATGCTCAGGATTTGGAAGCGCGAGCGCAGGCTGGGGATGTCGATGCCATGATTGAGTACGGCGGTCTCTGCGCACGAGGGATTGTCCCCAAAGCCGGTTACGGCAGGGCGCTCTTCTGGTACGAGAAAGCCGCATCGCGTGGCTCGGCTGACGGCATGTACCAGGCTGGTCTGCTTTACGATCAAGGCCTTGGCACTCCGCCAAGCGTGGAGACCGCGCTTGGCTTCCTGCGCAGAGCGGCCTCCCTCGGCCATGCCGGCGCCTGCTGCGAACTTGGCCGTCTCCTCGAGCAGGGGCGCGGGAGCGAACTGCAGCCTGGCGAGGCCATATCAGCCTACTTTGCCGCCTCCCGCCTTGGCCATCCGCGCGCCCTCGTACGCGTGGCCCGCTTTTATCTGACAGGCGCTCCGGGACTTGCGCCGGATGCGGGCATAGCCAGATCCTGTCTCGAGCAGGCAGCCCGCCTTGGCGATGCCGAGGCCGTTGCTTTGCTCCAGTCGCTCTTCGCGCCGAAGCCTATGTCTGTCGCCGTGCAGGTGCCCTCGACGCCAGCCGGCGCTCCAGGAGATCATGCGTCCGATGCCGAGACGCTGTACAAGCAGGGTTTGGCTTTGCGCGACGGCCGGGAAAAAGATGCTGCAAAAGCCATGGAGACCCTTCGGGAGAGCGCCAGAATGGGGCACTCAGGGGCGCAGGTCGCTCTTGCGGAACTCTGCCTTGAGGCATCAGATCTGCGGGATGAGCAGGAGGCCTTTTTCTGGTACGGCAAGGCTCGGGAGCAGGGGGTTGCCGAGGCTTCTCTGGCCCTTGGACGCATGCATGCCGAAGGAACAGGGACGGCACAGGACAGTGCGCAGGCGCTTTTGCTCTTCCTCGAAGCCGCAGACAGGGGGCTAGCCGAAGGTCTGCGCGAAGCTGCAGGCCTTGTCCTCGGCCTGCCCGCACCGCTGGCCCTGCCAGACGGGCGGTCGTTCGCGGCCCAGGATGCCTGCTGGCTGCTGGAGCAGGCCGCAGGACGGGGCGATGCCCAGGCTATGTGCGATCTCGGCGAGATCTATAGAGAAGGCAAGGTGTGTGCAAAAGATGAGGCAAGGGCCGCTGCGCTCTTCGCACAGGCCGCGGAACGTGGACTTGCCGAAGGCCAGTTTTGCTTTGCCTGCTGTCTGGCGTCGGGCGATGGCCTTCCCATGGATCTCGAACAGGCAGCTCAGTGGTGCCGGAAGGCAGCGGAGCAGGGACACGTTGCGGCGCAGAGCATGCTGGGGCAGTTCCTCATCGAAGGCTGGGGGTGCCAGAAGGACGCTGCCGAGGCAGCCAAGTGGCTCGAGCGGGCTGCTGATGCTGGCTCTGTTTCGGCCATGAACCGCCTCGCCTATCTTTGTGAGCGCGGTTTGGGGCTTCCCGCCGATCCGGAACGGGCGCTTCAGCTTCGTCAGCTCGTGGCGCAGCAGGACTACCCTGGAGGCGCTCTGGCGCTGGCCCGCATGCGTGCGGAAGGAGCGGGCGCCCCGAGCAGCATCGTCGCGGCTTTCCTCTGGAGCCGTCAGGAGCTGGATCGCGAGCGGGAACAAGGAAAGGACGGTCAGGCCACCATAGACTTCATTGCGTCTCTCGTTGCCATGCTTGACGAGCCCGATGCTGTTTCAATGGAGGACGAGGCCGAACTTGAGCGTCGTGCTGGGCAGAGGAGCCTGTGGGCAAGCTATTTTTTGAGTCGCCGGCTGTGGATCAAGCCTGACGATGAGGCGCATAAGCGGGCTGAGCAATTCCTTCTGACATCAGCTGTCAACGGGCTCCGCGAGGCGCAGGAGGAGGCGGGGCGGCGCTGTTTTGCCGGTGACGGACTGACGCAGAATGACGAACGGGCCGGTCACTGGCTGCTGCGTGCCCAGAGCGCAACGTACTCGCTCACGGGCGAACTGCCAGAGGCAGAGCTCTCGTTGGATGGTTGCCTTGTCGGCGAAGGGCCGACGCAGGGTGCAGGACAGCATACAGCTGAAGATGCGACTGGAGAGGTAGCGACAGATTCAGTATCTGGAGATGCCGGAGGAGAAACTTCTGCTGGGGCCGAAACGCGGTCGCAGACTGGGGCAGATCCCGCCTCGCGTACGCAGGGCATGGGGATTCCCTTGTCATGGAAGCCGCTCTCAAAGGCTGCATCCAAGGGACAGCCTGATGCCCAGTACAAACTTGCCCTGCGCCTGCTCGAGGGGCGTGGCTACGAGAAAGATGACGCGAAGGCTTCAGAATTGTTCCTCAAAGCCGCACTTCGGGGGCACGTTGATGCAATGTTCGCTCTTGGCCGGCTCTGGGCGCAGGGACCAGATGGCATCCGTGACACAGGAAGGGCGAAAATATGGCTCGCGAAGGCCGCAAGTGCTGGTCGGCCTGAGGCCGAAACGCTCCTGGCGGAGATTCTGCTCAAAGAAGCCGAGGCAGGCGATGCATCGGCCCGTGGGTCTGCACGGGAACACTTGAAGCACGCCTGCCAATCTGGCGAACCGGGGGCGCTATACGCCATGGGCTGCCTGCTGCTGGACGATCCTGACGAAGGACGCCTGCTGCTTGTGGGGCCGGATCATGCGTCTGCACTGGCAAAAGCCCATGCCTGCATGGCAGGGGCGGCCGCACGCGCGCATCCTGAGGCGGCTCTGGAGCTGGCGAAGATGTACTTGGACGGAACGGGGGGGCCAGCAGATGCCGTGCTCGCATCAGCTTGGCTGAAAGAAGCGCAACTGCTGGGTGCGGTCAAATCCGACGAGCCAATGTTCCTTGATCTACGTCGGCGTATCGAGTCTGCCCTGCCTGAGAGTGAGCGTGAAAGACGGAGAGATGTCATTGACATTCAGTCAAAAGCTTCAGCTAATGATCCAGGCGCTATTGAACGTCTGGCATTCATGACCCTCGAGGGGGATGGCGTGCCACAAGATTTTGCTGAAGCGCAGCGACTGTTTGCTGAAGCTGCAAAATTTGGAGCAGAGAATGCAGAGGAAATACTCGACAAGTTGAAACGTTCCCAATCACCGCACTTGCAGAAGCGCGCCGAAATAGATCTGCGCATGGCTGAACGTGGCCAGGGCGTGGCAATTGAAAATCTTGCTCTTGCGTACGAATCAGGCGAAGGGGTGCCCAAGAATTACCGCGAGGCGTCGCGCTGGATGCTGAGGGCTGCACGCCAGGGACGCGCCACTGCGCAGATGCGGCTAGGCGAGTACTTCGAGCAGGGACACGGCGTTCCGCAGGACCAGACGTGCGCTGCGCTTTGGTTTGCCGAAGCCGCGAAGGGCGGGCTCAGGTCGGGACAATTCGCCTACGCTCTTCGCCTGCTCGAGGGCAAGGGGGTGCCAGAGAATCCGGCGGAGGCCTTTGACTGGTTCCAGAAAGCCGCAGACCAAGGTTCGCCCTATGCTGCAGACATGCTCGGTCATATGCTGCAAGAGGGACGAGGTGTGCCGGCCGATCCTGAGCGGGCTTTTGCCTGCTTCCGCAAGGCTGCGGATTTGGGGTGCGACAGGTCTTTCTTCACACTTGGCCAAGCACTGGAGACTGGGACAGGCACGCCGAAGGACCCTGAGGGCGCCGTTTACTGCTACCGCAAGGCTTGCCAAGCAGGCGTTCGTGAGGCTTGCGTTAACTTGGCGTGCATGTTGGACGACGGTCGGGGCGTTGCAGGGCAGTCAGGGGAGGCCCTGAGATTGCTGCAGAGCGTGGCTGACGACACCGATTGCTCGCCCTGTGTGAGAGGTCGTGCTCTTTATCGTCTGGGACTTCTTATCAGGGATGGGCGTGGAATTGCTAGCGATCCCCAGCGCGCCCTAGATTTCCTGCTTGAGGCCTCTGAACTCGGCAACGAAGAAGCCAGAAACGAGGCGGAACGCATGCTGGTCGCGCGAGGCGGGCCTGACGCCGAAACCGGACGCCGTCTTTTGGGAGAGGATCCAGGTGAAGGTGCTTTGGAAACTGGCGGCATTCCTGCTCTTCTAGCAAAGGCAGAGGCCGGCGATGTTGATGCACAGTGCCAGATCGGAGCAAAGTATTACAAGGGCGAAGGATGTGAACGAGACTACGCTAAAGCTGCCGTCTGGTTTGAGAAGGCTGCACTTCAAGGAGATACTATTGCTCAGAACAATTTAGGCTGGTTGTATCAGCGTGGCTTTGGCGTTGCGCAGGATCACGAAAAAGCCTTTGAGTGGTATCTCAAGGCGGCTGAGGCTGGACTTGCTGATGCCCAGAACAGTGTCGGCTGGATGATGGGCGAGGGACTTGGTTGCCAGAAAGACGAAAAGGCTGCTCTAGTCTGGCTAAGAAAAGCCGCAGAGGGAGGCAGTTCGATCGGGCAATACAACTTAGGTTTTTCTCTTGTCGAGGGCATTGGTTGCGAGCCAGACGAAAAGACTGCAGTGCAATGGTTTGAGAAAGCTGCATCGGCAGGACATGCGCGGGCACAGTATATGCTTGCCCTCATTCTAAAGCGTCCGCGCGAAGTGCAACCTGATCCGCAACGTGCGAGAGAACTTGTGATGGCTGCCGCAGAGCAGGGGGCATTGCCTGAGGCTATGTCAGCCGTTGGGGATATGTATCGGTTTAGCGATGGCGCTGAAATGGATTTAGGCAAAGCTCTTGACTGGTATAGAAAAGCTGCAGAAAAAGACGATCCGAATGCACTTTTCGCGCTCGCAGAGATGTACGTTAAGGGCGAAGGCGTTGAAAAGGATGTTGATAAAGCCTTGGAATATTGTTCTAAGGCGGCCGATCTCGGCAACGCAAATGCTCAGTTTCAGCTCGGCCACATGCTCTATGCTCCGCCTGAGGGGCGACAGCAAGATATTGAGCAGGCACGATCTTGGCTGAGAAAAGCCGCTGACCAGGGGCATCTCGTTGCCCAGCACGTGCTGAGCGCTATCGAACGGACCCACGGCGACAGTGCCGAAGCCTCCCGCTGGCTGAACGCTGCGGCGGAAGGGGGGCTGGCGGCTGCACAGAACGAACTCGGCTGGCGGCTGTGTGGGGACGGGGCAACAGAGTCTGAGTACGCCCAAGCCGCCTTTTGGTTTGAAAAGGCGGGAGATCAAGGGCACGCGGAAGCGCTATTCAATCTTGGCGCACTCTATAGCCGAGGGGATGGCGTGCCGGAGGACCATGCTAAGGCTGCAGAATACTGCCTGCGCGCTGCGGAACTTGGGTATCCTGCCGCACAATTCGTCATGGGAAAATTCTATGCCGGTGGCGATGGGGTGCAGCAAAATCTAGATGAGGCGGTGCGCTGGCTCCAGTTGGCAGTTGAAAATGGCATTGAGGAGGCAAAACAAGCACTTGTCAGCGTAAGGAGCATGCAGTGCGATGCCGTGCTTGCCGAAAATGATGGTGTCGGGAGTGATGGCCATGATGGCAATGGAGGAGCAGACGGCTCAGCTGAAGGAGGGGGGGAGTAGCCGTGGAGGGGACCGTGTCCATACGGGGTACTGGCCACAGCCTGCAGACTGCAGTCCTGCTTTTTTCCCTCCTGTTCGTTGCCTCCTGCGCTCCGGTGTCAAGGAGTACTCTTGAAGGAGCATTGAAACAGGGCTTTGTCGAGATCCTCTTCCGCACGGAGCGTTTCACGCTGTTCGGCCTGCTTAGATCTGGTCGTGGAGAAACGTTGCATGTCTATGTCGAGGGAGATGGGCATGCATGGGAGACCTCCCGTCGCCCCTCGGCGGATCCTACGCCACGGAATCCTGTGGCCCTGCGCTTGGCGATGGCGGACGAGACTGGAGTTCCTGTTTTATACCTCGCCCGCCCATGTCAATACGTCCAACGCAGCGACAGGTGTGGTTGCCATGCTCGCTACTGGACATCGGCGCGACTCTGCGAAGAGGTCATCGCATCGCTCGACGATGCGGTATCGCAAGCAAAGAGTCGTGCTGGCACCAGAAATGTCGCTCTTTTTGGCTTCTCAGGCGGTGGTGGCGCTGCAGTTCTTATTGCCGCTAGGCGTGGCGACGTGGCTTGTCTCGCTACAGTAGCCGGGTTGCTCGATACAGACGGCTGGACGACACGTATGCACGTTAGCCCGTTGGCTGAGTCTCTGAATCCCTTGAAGGTGGCTCCTCGTCTGCGGTCACTTCCCCAACTTCACCTCTGCAGTCAGAGCGATAAGATTATACCTCTAGAAATAGTCTCGTCATTCTGTGTAGCTCTTGGAAGGCCAGAATGCCTTGAGAAACTAGAATGCATGGACCATGGTGGAGATTGGGACGAAGTTTGGCCTTCATTGTTGCACAATCTCCTGATTGGGCAACGTCTTTCCCAGTGAGAATTTCTAAGCCTCGCACACGGCGGATAACTACTTCACAGCGCCTCGCCGTTGTCGCCTTAGATTCGGCTTATCTCCACGTGTGTGGGGAAAGCGCGTTTCTGTCGAGTCGCCTCAACGGCCTGCTCGGTCATTAGCGCGACATATAGTAAACTGAAAAACTAGAAAGATGTTAATAGAATTCATTGCCATAGACACTATATATTTACATAAAGACGTTGTCAATGAGAATATTTCGCCAAGAGAGTTTTTGTGAGTTTGTAGATAGATAAACAGAAATGAATGTTTGCGTACTGCTCTCTCTTGAACAACAACGAGTAGAAGAGACGTTTTTTACCACATCGTTATAATGCTAAATGTTGCATTATAAAAATATAAATGCCACTCTTCGAGGAAGAGTGGCATTGCCATTTATATTTTTTGCATTTAAAACAATTGTTGTCTAGCCATGACTACTTTCATCATATTCCTTGCGCAGATTCTCGAAGACCTCATGCACGGTGGAGATTTTGTCAACCCGATGCACGTTGGCGCCACAGAAGGCGAATCCGCCCTTGAGATTGCCCTTCATGGCACTGGTGAGCGCGAGGGAGATGCAGTAGGGCGACTTTTCAGGATCGCAGGTCTTCACGCAGTGGTAGATGCACTTGAAAGGCTTTTTCTTGCCAGCCCTTGATGCTTCAATGAAGTCGTTCTGCAGAGCTCGGCCCGGCATGCCGACAGGCGAGTGGATAATGGTGACGTCTTCGGGCTTGGCATTCACGTACGCCTCCTTGAAGCGGACGTCGGCATCGCATTCCTCGGTGGCAACGAAGCGGGTGGCCATCTGCACGCCGGAGGCGCCGAGATCGAGCATGCGGCGTATGTCGGCGCCAGTGAAGACGCCGCCGGCGGCGATGACGGGAACGGAGCGTCCGCACTGGTCTTCGAGGCCCTTGGCGACCTCGACGACAGGGGGCAGAATGCGTTCAAGCGCGAAGTCTGGATTGTTGATCTCCTCTTCCTTGAAGCCGAGGTGACCGCCAGCCATGGGACCTTCCACGACAAAGCCGTCGGGCATGTAGCCGAAGTGCCGCAGCCACTTCTTGGCAAGAATGGTCGCAGCCCTGGCGGACGAGACTATCGGAACCAGTTTGGTCTTAAACTGTTCCTTCTTTTCTTCGCACAGCTCAAGCAGGTGCGAGGGCAGATCCGTCGGCAGGCCGGCGCCGGAGAAGATGACGTCGATGCGGTTTTCGATGGAGGTGCGGACGAGCTCGCGGAAGTTGGTCAGGGCGACCATGATGTTGGCGCCGAGCAGGCCGGAAGTCTTGGCGCGCGCCTTCTCGATTTCCTTTTTCATGGCGCGGATGTTGGCGCCCGTGGGATCCTTGGTCACGTCGGGATCGAGCATGCCGATCATGGCGCCGGCGATCACGCCGATGCCGCCTTCGTTGGCCACTGCCGAGGCAAGCCCCGACAGGGATATGCCGACGCCCATGCCACCTTGGACGATGGGGATGCGGGCGGTTAAGTCTCCGAATTTAAGGGAGGGGAACATTTGAGCTCCTTGGCTTGGGGAAAGGCTTGCGCCGAACCTTCTATGTCAACCTGCCGTGCCTGAGGCAGGCAGGGGGTAGGCAAGAGGACGCGGGCTGCTCCTGCGGGAGCGTCGCGCCAGGGAAAATTTGGCTAAACGGCATCCTCCGCTTCGAGCCTGGCCAGCTCGTCAAGCAGCTGGGATCTGGCTTCGCGGTAGGGGCCGTCCGCAGGGAGGGCCTCGACGAGCCGGCGGCAGCGTCCCTGGCGCGCCAGCAGACGGCAGGACGCCTTGTAGTTGAGTCCGTAGATCCACGTGCCGAGCAGCAGGCGGAAGTCGTTGACGCTCGCCAGATCGTCGTAGCTGGCTGCCCGGTGATCGAGGCAGGCCTGGATGACCTTGTCGGAGAAGAGGCTGGGATCGTCCGGCCGGCTGAGCACGACGGTGGGGGAGTAGGGCCCAGGGCGGGAGAGATGGGCGTCGATGACGCGCATGATGTCGAGCTTGTCGGCATCGCGCACCGTCTGGGTGACGATGCGCACGTCGGCAGGCAGCTCCTCCGGCAGGGCGTAGGCATTGTGGAGCCTGACGGCTTCTGTCACGGCCCGCGCCAGCTGGGGTTCGCGCTCAAGGACGCCAAGCGTGCCGACGAGGATGGCGCCGAGTTCGCCGTGGCTCATGGAGTCACGGTCGCGGAAGGTGTTCCAGAGGCGGTACTGCTCGTAGCGCGCTACGTCGTGGTAGACGGCTGCCAGCAGGCAGGCTCTGGCGAGAGGCGGGAAGAAGCGCTCCTCGGCAGCGATGGTTTTGGCATTCCCGAGCACGCCCAGCGTGTGGGCCGTCTTGATGCGCATGGGCTCGGGATCGCCCTCGCAGGCTGACTCCACGGCGGCCGCGTACTGGCGCAGCCACGCTACGTGCGCCTCCACGTCCAGAATGTGTCCGGACGGGCCGGGCGTTGGCAGTCCTGCGGGGCGCAGAAGACGGGATTCTATTTCAGTTGCTAGCATGAGATGAACATACAGCCAGACTATGCCGGAATGCAAGCCACGCTCCGCCCCGTACTGCCTCCTTTCTGCGCCGGCGGACCTTGCGGAAGCGGCAGGATGCATTTTGCCATGCCTGCCGGAATGTGCTAGACAACGCAGGCATTCAAGGGGCGTGTTCAAGCATCTCTGACAAGCAATGAGGTTTTCGATGGATCGTTACGACGCGTTTACAGCCATGGACCGGATTGGCAAGGCCAGCACAGCCCTGTGCCGTCCCGACTCGCTCGAGGCCATCTGGCAGGGATCGGAAAAGGGCGAGCCCATGCCCTCGCTGGAGGACATGAAAGAGATCTTGGATCGCCTGAGCGTGGCGCTCTTCCCTGGCTTCTTCGGCTCGGCCCGCATCTGGAAGGAGTCCATGCAGTACCATGTCTCCGCCAACCTGGACTCCATCTACCGCAAGCTCTCCGAGCAGATCCGCCGAGGCCTGTGCTTCTCCTGCCTGACGGGCGAAGGCTGCGAGGACTGCCGTGGACGCGGCAGGGAGGCGGCGTTGCGCCTCATCGATGCCCTGCCTGACATCCGCCGTCTGCTGGCAGGCGATGCCGAAGCTGCCTTCGAGGGCGATCCGGCCGCCACGAGCCCGGGCGAAACTATCTTCTGCTATCCCTCCATGCGCGCCATGCTGCACCACCGCATCGCCCACGTGCTCTACGAAATAGGCGTTCCGCTCATTCCCCGCATCATCAACGAGATGGCCCACTCGCGCACCGGCATCGACATCCATCCCGGCGCCACCATTGGCGAGCGGTTCTTCATCGACCACGGCACGGGCGTGGTCATCGGCGAGACCGCCATCATCGGCAGGCACTGCCGCCTCTACCAGGGCGTCACCCTCGGCGCGCTTTCCTTCCGCAAGAACGAGGACGGCACGCTGACCAAGGGCGTGCCGAGGCATCCCATACTCGGCGACAACGTCACCGTGTACGCAGGCGCCAACATCCTCGGCCGCATACGCATCGGCGACGGTGCGGTCATCGGCGGCAACGTCTGGGTCACCTCCGACGTGCCGGCCGGCGCCAAACTTGTCCAGGGCAAGGCGCACCGGGAGACCGTCCGGCTCGAAGACGAAACGATGTAGCTCTGGCTTTTCCCGCAAGGCCCGCACTTTCCTCAGAAAGGCGGGCCTTGTTCGCGTTGCGGCCACGCCTGGGGCAGGCTGCGGCGTCAGCTCTGGCAGAGCGGAGCGTAGGGGCACCGGGAGCAGCGCTTCTCGTCTCTGGCCTGGGGCAGTTCGCGGGCCCGGCTCATGTGCATGAGCACCAGGGCGACGAGCAGATGGCAGCGCGAGAGCGCACGCTGGCGCTCCTCGCCGTGCTCGCCTCGCCCGCCCCGGTAGAAGGAGATCTCCTCGCCCGAGCCGGCAAGCTCCACGAAGGCCGCGTCGCCGACCGGGATGGCGGGCCAGTCGCGGATGCTGTGCGGACGCCTGTCGTCTGGCAGTATCCTCACCCCGCCGGCGCTCCGGGCGATGGCGACGTAGGCCGGCAGCTGCACGGAGGCCGCGCCCTGGCGCAGCTCCTCGAGGAGCTCGTCCAGTTCATCGAGCACGGAGGCTGCGCCTGTTCGCTCCCGCATGAGCCGCTCGATGCGCTCGAAGAGCCTGTCGTTGTTCCAGATGCGGGGGCGGGAGATGCCTGGAAGCGACTTGCCGGTCTTGTAGTCGAGGATGACCAGCCGTTCCGGGGATCCGGGAATGGGCGTGCCGTCCTCGTCGAGCTCCCCGCGCACGTCGAGGCGGTCGAGCCGGCCCTGCAGCCGGAAGCGCCTGCCGCCGGCGGAAACGCTTCCGGCAAAGCTGCACTCGAGCAGGCATGGCAGGGCGTTGGCCGGCTGGCGGTCGATGTAGGCGCGAAGCTTCGGCGGGGCCGCGGCCTCAAGCACGGCGAGGCTTTCAGGCGGCAGATCCTGCACCAGACGCCGGCTCTCGTCGTGCAGGAGGTCATGAAAGATGCCCACGATCTCCCGCTTTTCCTCGTCCGAACGCTCAAGGGGCTGGTTCAGGCGCCGCATGTGGAACTGCTCCAGCACCTCGTGGATCAGGGTGCCGACGCCCGAGGGATCGTCGCCCTCGTTGACCTCCTCCATTTCGCGCAGGCGCGCCAGACGGTGGAAGCCGAAGGAGGCTGGGCAGTGCAGGTACTCGTCGAGCATGGTGGGCGAAAGGGGCCCCTCCAGCAGCTGCTCCATGCGGGCGAGGGCGCGGGTGCCTGCGGCCAGAGAGAGGCTGCGGTCCGCCGGGTGCATAGGCACAAGCCGCGCCTCGGCCAGTTCGAGGGGCGGCTCGCCGGGCGCGAAGATGCGGCCTGCCTGCTGCTCCTGCTCCCAGATGAACTCCTCGGCAAAGCGGCTGCGGAACTTCTTGCCGTCGAAGAGGGAGGACCCGCCCATGCCCTCCTGCCAGTAGAAGTGGAGTTCCGAGGCCGAGCGCGCCAGGCGGTAGACGGCATAGCCCGTCTCCTGGTCGACGAGGTCGAGATCGGGGAGGCCGATCAGCGCGCGCAGGGAGTCGGGGAGCAGGGGATCGCGCCGCTTGCCGCCCGGCAGGCGGTCGTCGGTGGCGTCGACCACGTAGACCCGGTCGAAGTGCAGCAGCGAGCTTTCCAGCACGCCCATGACCTGCAGATTGACGAGGCGGTCGCGGCCGGGCTCGAAGAAGACGCGCTCGTGGGCAAGCAGGCCGTCCAGCAGGGATGCAAGCGCAGCAAGCGGAAGCTCCTCGTCGGCGAGCAGGCTTCCCTGCAGCATGGGCACGACGGCGTGCTCGATGCGGTGCAGAGCCTCCATGTCCATGCTGGCCGTGGCGCGCACCTGCTCGGGACAGCGTCGGCGGATGAAGTCGCACAGGCCCTGCAGGGCCTCGCCCAGCCGGCGCGGCGTCGACGCCTCCGCAAAGGCCGCGATGGTCGCGGCCAGCACGCGGGAGAGCGCCGCTCTGTCGAGGTCCCTGTTGGCAAAGACTTCGTGGCAGAGTGCGTCCTTCCAGGGATCGGTGTAGCGCAGGCCCGTCCGCACCGCCTGGCAGAAGCGGTCCAGCATGGGCCCCAGCGCCAGCCCGCTTTCGTCGACGAGGCAGTGGAGCAGGGGGTGCTGGAAGAGGGCGACGAGCTCCTTCCAGTGGCAGCGGCCAAGGTCGCCCGCAACCCCCTTCGTGAGCTGCACGGCCATGCAGGCCCGGATGAGCTGGGCTGCCGGCGTCTCGTCGAGGCTTGCGCCCATGGTGACGTTGACGTTGGCCCGATCGCGCTCAGGCAGGTGGTGGAGCACCGGCATGAGCAGGGACGAGTTCGGCAGGACCACGGCCGCCGAGGCGCCTTCGCGCCTGCGGGCATCGAGATCCTCGGCCAGGCGGCCGAGCTGGGAGTGCAGGTCGTAGCCGGCAAGAAAGCTGACGGCAGGGCCGTCGCCATCCCCTTTGCTCCCGGTCGTGGTGCCGGCCTCTGGTGCAAGCTGGCCTGCGGCGCCCCAGTCCGCCATCCACTCCCGGTGGCGCCGGCAGATCCAGTGCTCGCCGCCCTCCTCGAGGATGCGCGGGTCGCTGTGCAGGCACACGCTGGCGCCTGCCTGCCAGAGCGCCTTGAGAATGGCGTTCTGGGTGCGGGTGAGGGTGTGGAAGCCGGCAATAAAGACAGGACGCTCCGGTGCCGGCTGGAAGGCTTCGGGAATGCCCCGGTCAAGAACCTGCGCCACCTCAAAGCCCATGAGGGCCTGAGTGGCGAGATGGCGTTCGGATAGCCGAACGAGGTATTCCGCATGCACGCGGCCAAGCACGGCGAGCAGGTCGGCCGCGTAGTCCATGACGTCGCCCTCGAGGCCCGCCATGTCCGAGGGCGCGATGCCGTTTTCCAGCAGCTCGGCAACAAGCCGCGCCAGCTTGACGCCCCAGGGGAAGAAGTGCGCCAGATCCAGATCCCAAAGGTGCTGGCGAGGGTGTGCTTCGCTGCCGCCGAAGGGGGAGGCGTCCGCGCTGGCGCCGGCTGCCTTGACGGCGCCGTAGAGCACGGCGACCTCGTCGAGGAAGCTGGCCTGCCTCGCTGCGCTGCCCGTGGCATCGGCGTGCCAGGCTTGGACCAGCTCGTTGAGGGTGACGACCCGCGGCAGCAGCCTCGTCAAGGACGCCTTCCGCCGCCCTGCTGCCTGCTCCGCCTCCCTGCGGTAGAGCGCCTTGAGGTACTGCCAGGGCCGGGACGTGGGGCTCACGATGAGGGGGACGGCGCCGCCGGGACGGGCCGAAACCCTGTCGAGCAGGGCTTTCAGGCTCGGCAGGAAGGGGCGGTTCCAGGGAAAGACGAGAAAGGGCTTAGGCATGGGATTCTCCTTCCTGGAGGGTGCGGATCAGGGAGGCAAGGCCAGCCGGATCCGCATCGCGCGCGCTTCCGTCGCAGGCGATCACCCGGATCTGCCTGCGGGTGAGGTAGCAGAGCACGCCGCAAGGGCTCTTGGCGCCAGCATCCTCAAGGCAGGCGAGGTAGCGGGCTATCTGGCCCTCGTGCCTGGCCTGCAGCTCGGCCTGCTGGCCAGCGCGCTCGGGGTCGGTGCTTGCCATGCCGTGCTTGTAGTCGACGACCACGGGGCGGTCGAGCAGGCCGCCGGGACCGGGAACCAGCAGGTCCATGCGCAGAATGCCTCCGCTGCGCGCGTCGAGCAGGGACTGCTCGGGCAGGCCTGCGGCCAGCCAGGCTGGGGCCTGCGGCAGGCTGAGGAACCACTTGAGTTCCGCCAGCGCCTGCTCCCGGAAGCTTGTCGCGGTACCGTCTGCCGGCGCGGTGCCGGCAAGCCAGGGCGTAGTCTCGAGCCCCTGGTCCACCACGAGTTCGGGATCCCGTGCCGGGGCCGGCAGGCCGCAGAGCCGCTCGAGGCAGGCATGCACGAAGACGCCCTGCTCGCGGGCGGGATCGCGGGGATGGCTTTCATCGAGATAGTCGAGGTGGACGTGCAGCCTGGGCATCCAGGCCATGGGTTGCCAGGCGCAGGCGTCAGGCGCTGCCGGCGCGTCGTCCGCCGCGGCTTGAGGAGTAATGACCTCTTTCCTGCGGGGAGCCGCCTTCGACGGCGGGAAGCGCATGGCAGGATCCGTCACCGGACCGTCGTAGTCGGGAATGAGGAAGCCGTCGGCGTCCTCGCGGCGCGGCCAGGCCTGAGCGTCGGGCGCATCGTCCCGAGGCGCAGGCATGGTGGCCGGGGATTCCCCGCCGCAGTCCCCGTCCCCGTCGCCACTATCTTCGCCTTGGTCCTCTTCCCCGTCGCCGGCTAGATCCCAGCTGGGCATTATCTCCAGCACCCCGCCGCGAGCATCGCGCTGGCAGGCTTTGAGGGGCGGTCCAGCCTCCGCTGCGGGGCTTGCCTGGGCCTTGGCCTCTACGGGCTCGGCTGGGCCGGCGCCGTCTGGGTAGTCCTCGGCCGGGAAGGCCTCGTCGAGAGAGATTGCGGCCGGCACGAGTCCGCCAGCCTGCTGGAGCAGGAGGGCCAGCGTCCTGCCGGCGCCTTCGGGCTTGGAGGTGAAGATGTAGAGCTCTTCCCGGGCCCGCGTGAAGGCTACGTAGAGGCCGTTGACGGACTCGAAGGCCTCGCGCAGGCGCTTGGCCTGGGCCTGGGGGAAGAGGCCGGCATCGGGCCGGCAGAGGGATCTGACGACGATGCCGGGATCAGTGGCCAGCTGGTAGTCGACCACGTCGAGGGCCGCGCGGCCGGAAGCGCGCCCGCTGATCCAGGGGACAATGACGACGGGACGCTCCAGGCCCTTGGCCTTGTGCACGGTCATGACCTGCACGGCGTCCATGCCGCCTGGCAGGGGAACCTTCTCCTCCTCGCTGTGCTCCTGCCACCAGGCGAGCACCTCGGCAAGGGAGCGCAGGCCTGCACTCCGGCAGGCGTAGAGCAGCTCGAGGAAGCGCTTCAGGAAGGGGGATGCCTCGGGGAAGCGCTCGAAGACGCGCTCCCGGCGGTACCATTCGAAGACGGCGTCGTAGGGCGTCATGGAGGCCATGCCCTGCATCAGAGGTGCCAGATGCTCCCGGAAGCAGGCCGGATGCGCCTCGGCCCAGACCTTCCAGAGCGGGCGGGCATCCCGCTGGCCCGCCTTGGCCGAGGAGAGCCTGAGCAGGTCTTCGTCCTGGCGCTGGCGGAAGGCGGAGGGCAGCCTCGGCCCTGTCTGGCGCAGGCTGGCAGCGTCCGCAGCCTCGCCGGGAAGCAGGTAGTCCGGATCCGTGCCGGCCTCTGCCTCCGCTGCCGTGTCCGCTCCCTTGTCCGTTGCGGCTGGGCTGGCCGGTTCAGGCTGCGCCGCGTCTTCGCCGCCATCCGCCGGACAGGCGCCTTCCGCTTCGCCGGCCCCGGTGCCTGCTTCAGCGCCTGCTTCGGTGCCGGCAAGAATGGAGCCCGAAGCCAGCGTCCAGAAGGCTATGTCGTCGTCCGGCGCCAGCAGGAAGGCAAGCAGGGCGACGGACTGGACGACGAGGGGATGCTGGGCGAGCAGGAGGCTGTTGTCGGTGATGACGGGAATGTCCGCCTGGGAGAGGTGGCGCGCCAGCGCGTTGGCGTCCTGGTTGCGGCGCACGAGCACGAGAAAGTCCGACCAGGGGCGCCCCTGGGCGCGTCCTGCGCCTATGCAGCGGCGCACGCCTTCTTCCTGGCCAGGCGCATCGTCCTCCTCGCCGCTTTCAGGAAAGTCCACGACGACGACCCTGCCGCCGTCGCCGGACCGGGGCGAGGGCTCCTGCCTGGCATCGCGGTAGGCCTGGGCCAGCTTGCGGGCAAACCAGGCCGTCATGCACTCCTCTGGCGGGGCGCCGGGCAGCCTGTCCAGCGCCTGCCCGCAAGTGAATTCGTCCTTGAGGGAGCAGGCGCCCTTGGCGTCCGTGAAGGGCGCCTTGAGCAGCTTGTCGGCAAAGCCGCAGGCCTGCTCCCACGCTTGGCCGGCAAGCCGGTCGAGTTCCGGGCCCGCTGACGCCGCGCCCTCGGCCGCCTCGAGGGCCTCGAGCCTTGCCGCGGGGTCGAGCGGGGCGAAGAGGGTGTTGTTGAAGGCAATGATTTCCCGGCGGCTGCGCCAGTTCCGGGGGAGCTTCTCCCTTTTGGTCTCGCGGCTGGCGGGGATGGCGCCGGTCTCGGCCAGTTCGTCGAAGAGCAGGGAGTCGCCTCCGCGAAAGCCGTAGATGGCCTGCTTGACGTCGCCGACCCAGGTGAAGGTGCCGTCCTGCTTGGAGGAGACGGCCTCCTCCACGAGCGGGGCCATGGCGCGCCACTGGGCGCGGCTCGTGTCCTGGAACTCGTCCACGAGGATGTGGCGCAGGGTGGTGCCGAAGCGGCACATGGCCTCGGCGCAGCCCTCGTGCAGCAGGCGCTCCACCAGGGGCGGAATGGCGTCGCTGGGCACAAGCCCCGACTCCAGCCGGCGGTCCCGGCAGCGCTGGTCCACAAGGCGTGCGAGCTCAGCCAGAGGCTGGCAGGCCGCGGCCTGGGCCGACATGGCCTCGAGGGCGGCCAGATCCCGAGCCGTCAGCTTGAGTCGCTGGTAGCAGGCGCAGGCCTTGTCCGGGGGCTGGGACTTCTTCGTGCAGGCCTGGGCCAGGCTGTCTTTGGCAAGAAAGGCGCTCCTGAAGTCGGCTGGCTGGTAGCGGAAGGAAGCGTAGCCTGCGCCCTGGCCAGCGCCCTGAGCTGTCTCGTTGCCTGCTTCCCGTTGCATGGCCTCGTCCGCCATGCCGGCAAGCCTGACCAGAAGCTTCCTGAAAGTGGCGTGCAGGGTGAAGTCCTGGCCATCGCCGGCAAGGAGGGTTCGGCAGGCCCGGTGCAGGCCCTCGCGCAGGCTGGGTAGAAGCTCCTGCTGGAGCGTTTCTGCGGGCGCTAGCCCCTCGAGCCTGCCCTGGACGACCAGGGGCATGAGCTCGACCAGGCGCTTGGCAAGTCCGTCCGAGGCGATGAAGCCGGCAAAGTCGCTGTTGTCCACCACGGCCTTCCAGGCGCGCTTCACGAGGCTTGTCAGCGCTTCGTCGCCCTGCCAGGCCTCGTTGAGGATCTCCTCCAGGAAGGGCAGGACGACCTCCTCGGAGGTGAAGGCCGGCGTGAAGTCCGGCGGGAGCCCCTCGGCCAGGGCGTTCATGGAAAGCAGCAGGTAGAGGAGGCTGTCTATGGTCGAGACGTTGAGACCGCCCCTGTCGCGGATGAGGGCTCCAAGCCAGGCCTTGGCCCGCTCCTTGGGCATGGGCACCCTGGTGGCGCCCGGGATGCCGAGCGCAAGGGCCTTGAGCTTGGCGACGACGCGATCCTGCATCTCGGCGGCGGCCGCGTTGGTGAAGGTGATGGCCAGCAGGCTCTGCCAGTCCAAGGGCTCGCCGGCAGGCGCCCTCAGGCAGGCCATGCCCCGCTTCGACGAGCCTGAGCAGGCGTTCAGGAGCTCCAGAAAGCGCTCCGTCAGTTCGTAGGTCTTGCCCGAGCCTGCCGAGGCCTTGATCTGGATGAGGGACGGGCGGGATCCGTCCGCGTCGTGCATCGTGCCGCTTGCCATTGCCTGCCTCCTTGCCGCTCCAGTCTGGCGCGGACAGCTTCCGTGGGACGGAATGTTCTCCCAGAAAAAGCGGAAGCGCCGGGAAGAGGATCCCCGGCGCTCCGGATGATGCTGTGCCGGGCCGGCTATTCGGCCTGCATGCCCTTGAGGCGGCCCTGGCCCGTGGACTCGAGCACGGCGCGCCAGAGGTCGGAGTGGATGTCCAGATGGCGGCGCTCGCGGGTCACGAGCTCCATGGGCAGATGCACGAAGCGGCTCTGCAGCTTGCCTATGACCATGCCGGTGCGGCCGGCCATGGCCGCGTGCAGGGCGTACTGGCCGAGGAAGCCGCAGTAGACCTTGTCGTTGGGCGTGGCGGGCACGGAACGGATGATGTAGCTCGGGTCGATGTACTTGACCGAGGGGGAGATGTCGGAGTCCTTGAAATGCTCCTTGATGGCCTTCTTGAGCAGATCGGAAACGTTGCCGAGGATGATGTTGCCCGACTTGTCCTTCTCCTCGCTCTTGGCAAGCAGGTGCTGGCCTGCGCCCTCGGCGGTGACGATGACGCAGTGGCGGCGGGCGCGCAGGCGCTCCTCGACGGCGGGCATGAGGCCGCCGGGGCCTTCAAGCTGGAAGGGCGCCTCGGGGATGAGGACGAAGTTCACTTCCTTCATGGCGAGGCAGGCCTGGGCTGCGATGAAGCCGGACTCGCGGCCCATGAGCTTGACGAGGCCTATGCCGTAGGGGGTGCCGGTGGCCTCGATGTGGGCGCATTCGATGGCCTCGGAGGCCTTGGCCACCGCGGTCTCGAAGCCGAAGGACTGCGGGATGAAGTTGATGTCGTTGTCTATGGTCTTGGGGATGCCGATGATGGCGATCTTGAGGTTGCGGCGCGTCACCTCTCCGTAGATGGCCTGGCCCGCGCGCATGGTGCCGTCGCCGCCGATGATGAAGAGCATGTTGACGTTGCTGCGCTCCAGCGTGTCGACTATCTCCGTGGGGTCCTGCGGACCGCGCGAGGAGCCGAGCATGGTGCCGCCGAAGAGGTGGCTCTGCTTCACCACGTCGGGCGTGAGCTCGATGTAGCGGTGTCCGTAGCGGGGAATGAAGCCCTCCAGGCCGTAGGGAATGCCGAGCACGCCGGCCATGCCGTAGGCGTGGTAGGCTTCCATGACGATGGCCCGGATGACGTCGTTGAGGCCGGGGCACAGGCCGCCGCAGGTCACGATGGCGCACTTGGTGCGGATGGGGTCGAAGTAGAGGTGCTTGCGGGGGCCGGCGGCCTCGAAGCTCAGCGTGACGGGGGACTTGGCCTGAGCGTAGATCTCCTGATCGACGATGAGCGGGAACTGCTGGCCGTCTGCCCAGACGGTATAGGGCAGGGAGGAAATGTTCTTGCAGGGACCGAGGACGGGAATGGTGGGGTCGAGGGCCAGCTGGGACTGTTCTTTCGTCACGTTGCGCTCCTGGGAGAAGGTGGGGATGGGGCCTGCCGAGGCACGCCGCAAAACACAATAGTCCCTTTTCAGGCGCGCTTCCAGCGGAATCTGGGGCGCGGGTTGGCGCTTGCGCCATTTTTCGCAATATTGACAGGCTAGCAGGGCTGGGAGATACTGTACGACTGTAAAAAACTCGAGGATATGCTCCAGCTATGCCCATTTACGGTCTCTCCTACCATAAACTTGCCCAGACGAGCTACTACCAGAGCGACGTGGATCTTGCCCGCAACGAGAAGGCGGTCGTCGATCTGGATCAGGGCCGTTCGCTTGCGCGCGTCGTCTCCGGTCCCCACGCCGATCTGGAAAGCCTGGACGAGGACGCGCTGCCGCGCATCGTGCGCCGGGCTACCGCAGAGGATCTCGAGCAGGAGCGGGAGAATGCGGAGCTGGCCTTCAAGGCCCGCGGCTACTGGGCAGCCTGCGTCAAGCGGCGCCGGCTGGACATGAAGCTCGTGGACGTGGAGATCTTCCTCGACAGGAGCAAGTTCATCTTCTACTTCACGGCCCCTGCGCGCATCGACTTCAGGGAGCTTGTAAAAGATCTGGTGCACGAATACCGCGTGCGCATCGAGCTTCGGCAGATAGGCGTGCGCCACGAGGCGCAGATGGTCGGCGCCGTGGGCAACTGCGGCATGGTCTGCTGCTGCCGCAGGTACCTGCGCCAGTTCGCGCCCGTGACCATACGCATGGCCAAGGAGCAGAACCTCTTTCTCAACCCCTCCAAGGTCTCCGGCATCTGCGGCCGGCTCCTGTGCTGCCTTTCCTACGAGCAGGAAGCCTACGACAGCTTCCACCGGGAGAGCCCGCGCCTCGGCAAGCACTACCAGACGGAGCGCGGCCAGCTCAAGGTTGTGCGCACCAACATGTTCTGCAGCTCCGTCACCTGCGTGAACGCCCAGAACGAGGAGCTGCTCTTCTCGCTGGAAGAGTGGAAGGCCCTCAAGCCCAAGCGCACCGATGCCGGTCCCCAGGAAGGGGAGCCTGCGCCCCGCCAGTCCGGCCAGCCCTCGCGCGACGAGCTGCTTGTGGTGCAGGCGACCCCCGACAGCGTGGCGGATCCCGACTTCTTCAACGACTTCTTCCCGCCGGGTTCGGAAAATTACGACGGTTCCGCGTCCTTCGGCGATCCCGTCATGGAGCCGGGGGAGGGCGAGTCCCGCGCCAAGCCCAGACGCCGCAGGAAATCCTCGCGGCCGGCGCCGCAGACGGGAAGGCCGGCTTCGCTGCATGCCGAGCGTCCCGAAAAGCCTGAACAGCACGACCGGCCTGAACGCCCTGAGAAGCCTGAACGTTCCGAGCATGCCGAACGCCAGGAACGCCGTCCTGCTTCCGTTTCGGCCCCAGGCGATGACGAACGCCGGAACGCTGCGCAGCGCGATGCCGGCCAGCGCCAGGCGCCAGCGCGCAGGCGCGCCGATCACCGCGAGCGTTTCGACCGGCCTGACCGCCCCGAGCGTCACGAGCGAGCCGATCGCCCCGACCGGCTAGACCGTGCCGAGCGACCTGAACGTTCTGATCGTGCCGGACGTGGCGAACGGCCCGAACGATCCGAACGGCCTGAGCGCCGGGAAGGCCCGGCTTCCCGTCCACCCCGGCGCGGCGGCCGCGAAGCGCCCCGGCGGCCCCGTCCCCATCAGGACCTTTCCGACCGCCCCGACCGTCCCGACCGACCTGAACGGCTGCAGGGCAGGCCCCAGCCCCAGACGGCTCCGGACTCCTCTCCGCCAGGCCAGCCGCAGGAGCAGCAGGATCGCCGGCAGGGCCAGCCGGGCCAGACTGGGCAGGACCAGTCTTCGTCCGGCGGCCAGCAGGAATAGCATCTCTTCCCGAAGCCCCCCTCTTCACCCCTTGTCCCCCCAAGCCCTCCTCCGCGCGCCAGCCTGCCGGAGGCCGGGGAGGAAAACCATCACCCTGGAGCGACAGTCCATGGATTCCAACACCTTCTACATTACGACACCCATCTACTACGTCAACGCCAACCCGCACCTCGGGCATGCGTACTCCACGGTGGTGGCCGATGCCCTGAACCGCTTCCACAAGCTCAAGGGCGAGGAGACCCGCTTCTCCACCGGCACCGACGAACACGGCGACAAGATCGTCAAGTCCGCGGCCAAGCTGGGCCGCTCGCCGCAGGAGTTCGTCGACGAGATCAGCGCCAACTTCAAGCGGCTCTGGCCCAAGCTGGACATCGAATACGACGTCTTCGTGCGCACCACGGATCCGGACCACAAGCGTCGCGTGCAGGCCTTCCTGCAGAAGGTGTACGACAAGGGCGACATCTACTTCGGCGAGTTCGGCGGCCACTACTGCACGGGCTGCGAGCGCTTCTACACGGAAAAGGAGCTCGTCAACGGCCTCTGCCCCCAGCACCTCGTCAAGCCCGAGTACATCAAGGAGAAGAACTACTTCTTCAAGATGTCCAAGTATCTGCCCTGGCTGAAGCAGTACATTCTGGACCATCCCGACTTCATCCGCCCCGAGCGCTACCGCAGCGAGCTTCTGGGCATGCTCGGCACCGGAGCCCTCGAGGATTTGTGCATCTCCAGACCCAAGAGCCGCCTCTCCTGGGGCATCGAGCTTCCCTTCGACAAGGACTACGTCACCTACGTCTGGTTCGACGCCCTGCTCAACTACGTCTCCACCCTCGGCTGGCCCGACGGACCGGACTACGGCAAGTTCTGGCCCGGCGAGCACCTCGTGGCCAAGGACATACTCAAGCCCCACGGCGTCTTCTGGCCCTGCATGCTCAAATCCGCGGGCGTGCCCGTGTACCGGCACCTCAACGTGCACGGCTACTGGCTCATGCGCGATACGAAAATGTCCAAGAGCCTCGGCAACGTGGTCGATCCAGCCCGCATGACCGAGCTCTTCGGCGCCGATGCCTTCCGCTACTTTCTGCTCGCCGAGATGCACTTCGGCTCGGACGCCAACTTCAACTACGACGCCTTCATCACGCGCGTGAACTCCGATCTCGCCAACGACCTCGGCAACCTCTTCAGCCGCGTGCTCTCCATGACCGCCAAGTACCTGGACAGCGTCGTTCCCCAGCCCCGCGACAAGACCGAGGACGACAGGGTCATCACCAACCTCTGCGCCGACGCGCTCGCCAACTACGCCCAGCTCTTCGGACAGACCCACTTCGCCCGCGGCCTCGAGGCCCTCTGGGAGCTCGTGCGCGCCCTCAACAAGTACGTCGACGTCCAGGCGCCCTGGGCGCTGGCCAAGGAGGGCAACGAGGAGCGCCTGCAGACCGTGCTCTACGTGCTGCTCGCGGCCATGCGCAAGGTGGCGCTGGCCCTGTGGCCCGTCATGCCTAAGGCCTCCGTGCTCATGCTCCGGCAGCTTGGCGAGGACATCCCCGACGGCGCAAGGCCGGCCCTCTCCATCGAGGACGAGATTTCCTGCTTCGGCGGGCTCTATCCGGGAACTAGGGTCGCCCCTGCCTCCAACATCTTCCCGCGCATCGATGCCAAGGCCATGCTGGAGCTTCTGGAGAAGGAGTCCCAGGAGCAGATGGCCAAGGCCAAGGCCGCCAAGGAGGCCGCCGAGGCCGAGGAGAAGGCCAAGGCCGGTCCCGAGCCGGTGCTGCCCAACGTGGAGTTCGACCAGTTCAAGGCCTGCGACCTGCGCGTGGGCACGGTCAAGGTCTGCGAGAAGCTGCCCAAGTCCGACCGCATCCTGCGCCTCGAAATCGACTTCGGCGAAGGCCAGCTCCGGCAGATCTGCTCCGGCATCGCAGAGTTCTGCAAGCCTGAAGAGCTCGTGGGACGCCAGGTCTGCGCCGTGCTCAACCTGGCGCCGCGCAAGATCCGCGGCGCTGTCAGCAATGGCATGGTGCTCACGGCAGAGAAGGACGGCAAGCTCTGCCTCCTCGAGCCGGCCAGTCCCATGCCCGACGGCAGCCGCATAGGCTAGGCGCCTTTGTCCGGAAAAAATGCGAAAAGAGCTTGACGGCCAGGGCGACCTGCCGTAAAAGCACACCTGTTCGCGTTCCCCAATAGCTCAATCGGCAGAGCGGGTGACTGTTAATCACTAGGTTGGCGGTTCAAGTCCGTCTTGGGGAGCCAATGAAAACAATAGGTTACGGCTTCATGCCGTAACCTTTTTAATTTTGGGCAC
>JAEEGI010005437.1_pt1 | contig 29319 bp, 22 predicted proteins | sample 8958751 | NCBI WGS metagenome assembly JAEEGI01 (sample SAMN16246545, study PRJNA631951) | gut metagenome | biome: gut microbiome; feature: rumen; material: KS-attached | host: Bos | place: Iran: Karaj | collected 2018-10 | reverse complement strand
AGCATACTCAGTCGGGGAACACTTTCTAGCTTCAAAAGAATTGAAGTAATTGGCAGCATCGGTAATACTGAGAAGGAAGACACGATCGCTAACAGAATCATTCGAAGACACATCTCCAGAATTATTATCTGGCTCCTTTTCCATATTCAGGATTATCGTCTGTTCCTTCCGGCTGAATGCATCGCTCACAAATATATCATTCAGCCAGGTTCTAAGGGTGCAGTTCTCCCAAGTCACCACGGTATCGCTGCTGTTATACTGCTGGCAGTCCAAAGCATACCGGCTGACAAGAAGCGCTTTATCTTCCTGAACGTCCAAAACAATCCATTCAATCGGCTCTTTCCCGTTGAAGGACTTGTTGTCCTGTTCATAAGAACCAAAAGTGACTATGCTGCCTGCTTCGGCCTGTTTTAATTTATTGCACAACATTACAGCTTTAATCTCAGGCAGGATCACTTTTGCTGTCAGCACAACTATCCCCAGGCAGAGGACAGTGAGCACTATTGCAAGTATTGGTTTTTTCTTTTTTTTCGGTGTACCTTCCTTTTCTTTAACCGGTTTTTCTACCTTTTGTTTCGGTTCCTTCTTTGGTGCTTCTTTTTGCTGTGTTTTTTCCTTCTTCGCAACCTCCGGGCATAATGCGTTCGCAAATTCGTGCATACTCTGAAAGCGGTCTTCTGCATTAACCGCGAGACCTTTTTTCAGCGCGTTTTCCTGGCTCTTTTTTATCTTTATCCCAAGGCTGTGCGGCAACTGCAGCGGATCATCTTTTATTCTGTCAATCGCGTCAGGAGGCAGTTTCCCCGTTATTGCATAGTAGTAAGTTGCCGCCATCGCATAGACGTCGGTGAACGGGCCTTGCTTTCCGCGACGAGAATACTGCTCTATCGGGGCAAAGCCGTGCTTCAGCACCACATCCAAACTCATACTCTTCTGCCCGATGCTGTACCGTGCCGCACCAAAGTCGATCAGCTTTGCTTCTCCGTCTTCCGTGATCAGAATATTATCAGGTGAGATATCGCGATGGACGATGCCTTTCCGGTGGATCTTTCCTACAGCCTCCATCACAGGTCGCAGCAGCTGACCCGCTTCATCCGGAGTCAGACGGCCGCCATGCTCCCGCATATACTGCTGGAGGTTGATACCATCGACATATTCCATTGCGAAGTATGCTGTGTTGTTCTCTTCAAAAAAGTTGTAAATGCTGACGATATGATCTTCTTTCTGGAACTCGGCCAGTGTCTTTGCTTCTTCCAGAAAGCGGGCTTTTCCATAGGCAAAATCATCCAGGCGCTGTTCGCTGAATGCCGTTACTTCATTGGAAGCAGTTCTGGTAGCCATCTCTCCGGGGAGATACTCCTTGATCGCTACCAGGCGCTTTGTGGCATATTCCTGCGCAACATAGGTAATGCCGAATCCGCCCTCTCCGAGAACCCGGCCGACAATATAACGCCCTCCCAGGATCGTTCCTTCCGGAAGGGCAAGCGGATACTTCTTTTTCCCCTGCTCCGGTTCATATCCGCAGAAAGGGCAGGCATCGTTATTCGGTTTTTCCTGAAAGCAGTTGTAACACGTATACGACATTGTTGCTCTCTTTTCTACGGTTTCTGATGATTTGGCAGTCTTTCCGGTTCCGTCTGTGCTTCTGCTCCCTTACGGCTTTGATAGCCGATAGGCAAAGTAGACCGTTAACATGCCAAGGGATGCCGCTGTTCCTATGAGCGTGGCCTCAAAGCTGAACGGCAGCACATTGCGCAGCAGAAACACAGCGCCGAGCGCGACGATATCGATCGCAGTTCTCGTAAAATTTGCCACCAGGACCGCTTGGGCGGTGTTTTTCTCGATCGCTTTTTTACTGATGCGGGAATTCAGGAACGCGACAATCGCTCCCCAGATGAGACCCACAACAGCCCCAATCGCATATGTCATGACATGGTACCTCGTTTCCTTTTTCCAATCATTCAGTTATTTAAATATTTTATCATTTTCCTCCGATTCCTGCAACAGAAACTGTGTATGCCGATAAGCCTAAAACGGTCGAAAAGCGATGGAAAATCTTGCAATCACACCTGTTTCGGTTATACTGTTGTTATGAGAGGAGCATGATATACATGGAAAGACGAAAGATCCTGCTCGTAGCGACCGGAGGGACCATTGCTTCCCTGCTCTCCCCGCACGGCCTGACGCCGGAGCTAAACGCCGAGCAGCTGCTCAATTACATTCCGGATGTAAAAGAGCATTACGATATCTCAACCATCCAGGTCAGCAATATCGACAGCTCGAACATGACGCCGCAGCACTGGGTGAAGATCGTACGCACCATCGAGGAGAATTATTCCCTTTATGACGGCTTTGTCGTCTGCCACGGGACCGATACCATGGCCTACACCTCGGCTGCCCTTTCGTATATGATCCAGAACTCCAACAAGCCCGTTGTCATCACCGGCTCGCAGATGCCGATCAGCGAAGACAGCACAGACGCCCGCCGCAATCTGGCCGACAGCATCCTCTATGCAGCGGATCCTGCTTCCCACGGAATCGTCATCGTGTTCAGCGGCAGCGTTATCGCGGGGACGCGCGCCAAGAAGACCTATGCTCACAGCTATCACGCGTTCAGCAGTGTGAACTTCCCGCCGCTGGCCGCCATCCGGGAGCAGCGCATCATTCGCTTTATTCCGCAGGCTCCATATACGGAACCGGTGCGTTTTATTACGGAAGTGAACGACAGCATCGTAGTTCTGAAGCTGATCCCCGGGACGAAACCGGAACTGGTTGAGTACCTTTTTCAGCATTATGACTGTATGGTCATAGAGAGCTTCGGCGTCGGCGGCATCCCGCAGACGCTGCTGGAAGTCTTCTACGAGCAGATGGAAAAGTGGATCTCCAAAGGAAAAATCGTGGTGATGGCGACGCAGGTAGTCAACGAGGGCAGCAACATGGAGGTCTATGAAGTCGGCCATCACGTCAAGCAGGACTTTCATCTCATGGAAGCCTTCGATATGACGCTGGAGGCAACCATCACCAAGCTGATGGTGCTGATGGCCGTTCACAAGGGAGATTATCAGGCGATCTACAACGGGCTCTACAAAACCATCCACTATGACCTGATTAGCCGATAAAGCATTGCGCATAAGCAACGTTTCTGCTATGATGGAAACAGGGTATCATACAAAAACAATTGATGAGGAGACATTGAAATGAGCAAAAACATCATCTACTGCTATTCCGGAGCTGGACATTGCCTGGACATGGCCAAGAACATCGCCAAGCGGCTCGGCGACACCGACATCGTCATGATGCGCAGCTACCCCGCCAAGACGGATGCCCGTGAGGCAAAGCGCGTGGGTTTCATCTTCTCCTGCATGGCAGGCGGCCTGCCGGGCGATATGGAAACATACATTAAGGACATTCAGATCTCTCCGGATGCCTACACATTCGCTGTTGAGCAGTATGCCGGCTATCTTGGCTGCGGTCTGCGCAAGATCGATGAGATCGTGCATCTGGATTACTGGGACGGCATTTCCAACCACTCCACGGCAATCTGGCTCATGCCGCACACACTGACGGTCCCGCCCACGACACCGGAAAAGGCGCAGAAGCGCATCGACCAGAAAGCGGCTGTCGTCGCCGCCAACATCGTCACCGGCAAAAAGAGCGAGAAACGGCCGCCCAAAGCGGCAGCCTTTGAGCTGATGAGCAAAGGCCTCGGCCAAACCCATGCCAAGCGTGTAAAAACGTTTGCCGCCAATGATACCTGCATCGGATGCGGTATCTGCGAACAGATCTGCCCGCGCAACAACATCCAGCTGGTCGGCGGCAAGCCGAGTTTCGGCGCCAACTGCATCGGCTGCCTGAGCTGCGTACAGTTCTGCCCGAAGCAGGCCATCAACATCGGCAAGATCACCGAAAAGCGTGAGCGTTACCCGAACAAGAATGTGACGGCCGCGGAACTGACGCAGAAGATCATCCACATCGACTGAAAAAGCTGTCATAAAAGAAAGCCCTCTTTTCGAGGGCTTTTCTCTTTCATAAGCGGGAAATAAGCGGGAAAAGGATAGTTTTAGCGGCTTTGATATTTCACACTTGGAACTAATTCTGTTAAAAAGTTGCGTAAAAAAGAGAAAAAGCTTTGAAACGGTAACTTTTCAAAGCTTTTTCTCTTGGCGCAGAAGGAGGGATTTGGTCCGCTTTGCGGTACCCGAAAAATGCGTCGGGCTTCCGCTTTTCCTCGCATTTTTCGACCGCTGCAGTAATTGCGGTCTCTCTGTATCCGCCACCGGCGGCGAGAAACCGCAATTCCCTCGCGCGCTCGGTTTCAAATTCTCAAAACTAAACATGAAAAAGAATAACCCCCATCGTTGGATGAGGGCTATTCCTTTTGGCGCAGAAGGAGGGATTTGAACCCTCGCGCGCTTTTTAGACGCCTACTCCCTTAGCAGGGGAGCCCCTTCGGCCACTTGGGTACTTCTGCAGGCCGGATGCTTTGCTATCATAGCACAGGGCATATTCCTTGTCAAGGAAAAGGTTTTTGTTTCCCACAGGAAATGCCCTGTTCAATTATGCCGCGTTTTCGGTGCCGAGGAAACCGTTTTCGGCGTAGTAGTCGCGGGCGTAGCGAAGCAGGATCTCTGCCGCCTGGCCGCGAAGCCAAGGCGTCTCTGCTCCGAGCAGAACGAGGACTATGGTGTGCGTTTCCTCGCCTTTCGTCACCGGCATGCTCACAACCACGCAGTAGCCGGCGCGGTTGGTGTTGCCGGTCTTCAAACCGTTGACACCCGGCATGTTGAACAGCAGCGGATTGGAGTTAGCCGTGGTATAATCCAGATTCTCGAGCTTCAGATACTGCCTCGCTGTGGTCTGTGTCAGCTCCGGATACTTTTCCAGCACGGTCTGCGTCAGCTCAAAGAGCTGCGCGGCACTCATCATGCTCTGCCGTTTGGTGGCAAATGTGGACTCCGAATAGGAAGGCAGACCATGGCAGGTGTAAAACCTGGCCGTGCTCAGGAACAGTTCCTTTGCTCTGTTGTTCATCCGTTCCACGAAAGCCTCTTCCGATCCGCAGATCGCCTCGGCAAGCGCCAGAGCGGATTCATTGCTGCTGGCGATCATCATGGCATCGATCAGTTCGCTGACCGGTGCGCCCATGCCCTTGTGCAGCTTGATGATGCCATCGGCCGACTGTGACAGGTCGATCGCCTTCTGCGAGAACGTCACCCAGGTGTTTTCTTTGATCTCTCCGGCGTCGATGGCTTCCCTGATGACCAGATAGGTCATCAGCTTGCTGGTGCTCGCAATGGGCAAAGGCGTGCGGCTGTTGTTGTAGTACAGCACTTCTCCCGTATCGGCGTCACCGAGGAACACCGCGCTCATCTGGTCAAAAAAGCCGTCGGCAACCAGCGCATCGAGATCCGCATGATAGCTCTCGCCGGGATAGAATACCAATATACCGCTTTCATCCAGTTCCACACGAACATCCAGCATGAGCTGAAGATCTGCAAGGCTCATATAGAGGTCCCCGTTGCCAGGATTGTGCGTGTAGTATTTCCGCTCCTGTCCGTCCACATACAGCTTGTTGCGGCTGAAAGTCAGATACGAAACGGCGGCAGAGGCAAAAGCGCTGTCGGCACCGCCGGCCTGCGCAGCGCTCAGACCGGTCTGGATGGTATAATACGTCCCGTCTTCCTGGGTATACCCCTTGTAATACCGGAACTGTTTGGCGCTTCCGTTCAGGGCTGCAGACGTATCGATCAGGGAGAGATAATAATTTCCCTCATAGCTGTCGTGATAGGTGCGGATCGACGCGCTGAATCCTCCCTCCACCCGGCAGGGCATGGCAAACGCCACATTATCGGCAAAAGCCGGCGCCGCCAGTGAAGCTGCCAGCAGAAGGCACAGAAAAAGCGCGATAGTTTTTTTCATGTCGTTCTCCTTCATTTATTCCCCGGCGCCGGTGATCACCCCACCGCCGAGGACGATATCTCCGTCATAGATCACGGCTGCCTGTCCGGGTGTGGGTGCCCGCTGCGGCTCATCAAAATGAAACACCAGACGATCCCCGTCCCGGATGACTGTGGCCGGCTGCTCCGGATGCCTGTAGCGTATCTTTGCTTTCACGCGTTTCTCTCCATCCAGGGCGCCGGGATATGTTTCGCGGACGTCGTCGGCATAGACCGTCCGGGCAAAGAGACCTTCCTTCTCTGTAAGTGTGACTGTATTTTTCTCTGTGTCGATCGCCGCCACATACAGCGGCGCTCTTGCCGCGATCCCGAGGCCGCGGCGCTGGCCGACGGTGTAATGGATGATGCCTTTATGCCGCCCCAGCACATGGCCTTCCCTGTCCACAAAATCGCCTTCCGGGAAGGTAAAGCCTGTGGTGCGGGTAATGAAAGACGCATAGTCGCCGTCGGGGACAAAGCAGATGTCCTGGCTGTCGGGCTTATATGCGTTCCGGAATCCGAATTCCTGCGCCAACTCGCGCGTCTGCTCTTTCTGCAGACCGCCCAGCGGGAAAAGAGTCCTCGCGAGCTGTTCCTGGGACAGTGAGTAGAGCACGTAGCTCTGGTCTTTCTCCGAGGCAGCCGCTTTCTTCAGGAGATACTTCTCCCCGTCGTATTCGATTCGCGCGTAATGGCCGGTGGCAATGGCGTCACAGCCCAGCACCATGGCACGCTCGTAGAGCTTTTCGAATTTCAGATAGCGGTTGCAGTCGATGCATGGATTCGGCGTTTTTCCCGCCGCATAGCTCTCAACAAAACGTCGGATGACCTTCTCTTCAAAATCGTCGGAGAGGTTGAACACGTAGTACGGCATGCCAAGACGGAAGGCCACGCCGCGGGCGTCTTCCACATCGTCGAGGGAGCAGCAGCTCTTTTCCGTTTTCTCCGGCAGCAGATCGCTGTCGAACAGCTTCATCGTGCAGCCGCAGCATTCATATCCCTGCTGCTTCAGCAGAAGCGCCGCCACGCTGCTGTCGACCCCGCCGCTCATCGCGATCAGGACTTTGTTTTTCACTGTGCTTCCCTCCTCTCCGTTTTGATCGAGGTATTATTATATCATCGGCAAACTTCTCTGCCAAGACCCTTCCTTTCTATCGCACCTCGTGATATAATAAAGAATACTTAAGATTAAAGGAGATCATACTATGCGTGCTGTTGTGACCCGTGTGAATTACGCCTCTGTTGCAATCGGCGGCGAGGTGACCGGTAAGATCGGGAAAGGCCTGTTGGTGCTGCTGGGCGTCCATATGAACGACACCGAGAAAGAGGCGGAAAAAATAGCCGACAAGATCTGCGGCCTGCGCATCTTTGAAGATGAGGCTGGAAAAATGAATCTCAATGCGGAGACCGTTGGCGCGGAGATGATGATCATCAGCCAGTTCACGCTGTTTGCCGACTGCCGGTCACGCCGGCCGGGGTTCTCCAAGGCCGCCCGCCCCGATACCGCCATTCCGCTGTATGAGCTGGTGGTGACCCGCTGCCGGGAGCGCGGGTTCTCGGTACAGACGGGAGAGTTTGGCGCGGAGATGATGGTGGACTCACAAAACGACGGGCCCGTTACCATCCTGCTGGACACCAACGAACTGTAATACTACTTTCTATGAGATAGTAATATAAAAAGATCCGGGCACCCGCGGGTGCCCGGTTTCCTTATTCCTGAGGTTCTTTTGCCGGCTCGGAACGCTGGACTGTGATGGTCTTTTTGATACCGTTATAGAGCTTTGTGCCCTGTTTCTGGCCATACTTTCGTACGATGGCGCGATAGACGAGCTGACGGATATTTTTCTCTCCGGCATACCTGGCGATCTGCGCCTGGATGTATTCCATAGCAGCCGGATCCGGTTCCTCTCTGGGAGCCGTTTCTTTCTGCTGTGCTTCCTGCGCCGGTTTCGGCTCTGCAGGTTCCGCCGGTCTCACCGGCTGAGGTACAGGAGCCGGAACCGGTGCCGGCGCCGTGGGAACAGAAAGCTGTTCCTTTGCGGGCTGAGGCGCTGCTGCTACCGGTTTCGCCGTCGGCTTTCTCACCATCTGGCGGCCTTTGCGCTGCCGCTCTGCCGGTTTTTTCTGGGCCGGCTGAACTATCGGCTGCGGCGGCGCGGGCGGTTCCAGAAATGCTTCCATGCTGGGGCATTCCCGTACAGTGTTCGCGCCGAGGCGGCGGTTCCAGAAATCGGCGATCTTGAGATAACCGGTGTCGTTACTGATGATCACGAAGCGGGTGTCCTTCTCCTCCTGCGCGATCAGGTAGCCGAGATAACTGCCGAGCGCCAGATCCAGGCTCTGCTTGCCGGCGGATGCTTCGATAAAGCGGAACTGGATCCCTTTACTTTCAGCCAGGACCGAAAGCGAGATCTTCGGGGCATTACGCGTAAAGAAGCAGTAGACAACGTCATCCTGCGCAAGCTTTCCGATACCGGCGAAACCGTCTTCGTGGACATTTTCAAAATCGATCAAATAACAGGTCATGTAAAAAAGAGTTCTCCTATCTGCCGCCTCTTCCGGTTTTGGAAGGCGGCACTTGTTTTTTGCTGTTGCCGGACGAGACGCCCGGTCAACGTTCCGCATTATACATGCTTTTCTTTTTTGTTGCAAGAAGATTCTGTGAACGATATGGCTCTGTCTCTTTCCCAGGAAACGTTATCGCGTGTTTTCCAGAAGCACTGCCAGTGCCTCCGCGGCCGGCGAGCTCTCCCGCATTGTCCGGAATTCCTCCGCAAAAAGTTTACGGAATGATGCCAGGTTCGCCTCCAGGATCACGGCCCCGTATTCTTCTGCCTGCTCCGTGAGCGTTTCGGTGAGTGCCGCCGTTTCCTTATAGCAGGATGCAGCCGCTTCATCCGCGAGCCGATGCAGCATCTGCTTATCGGCGTCGGTGAGTTTCTCCATCGTGCCGCTGTTTATGATCAGAAGGTCCGGAAGCACACGGAGAGAAAAGTTTACATAATATGGTGCGACCGTGTAGTACATATCCTGAAGCCAGACAAGCATGTCGCCTTCCGCGCCATCCAGTTCACCGGTCATAAGCGCAGGATAGACAGCCGATTCCGGGAGATCCAGGAGCACCGCGCCTGCCGCAGACAGCGAGGCGCATGAGGCACTGTCCCGCACGGCAATGCGCAGGCCACTCCACGCATCGGGGTCCTCCGGCACCGGATCACGCATAAAAAAGCCGGTGGGAAGAGATGCAAACGCGCTGAGGACAGACACACCGGCGGTCTCAGTTTCTGCATTTAGAGCAGTAAACACAGGATCGTTTGACGTGAGGACACGCTGCAGGTGATCTATCGAATCGATCTGAAACGGGACGCTGAATACAGCAAAGTCCGGTGCGACGGTACTCAGCGCTGCGCTGCTTACGAGCGCCATTTCCATCTGACCGTTTATCACTTTTTCCAGCGCGGCTTCGTCCGTTTCCGCAAGAGCACCATCGGTGGAAATGTCGATCCTGAGAAGACCGGCGGATGACTTTTCCAACGCTTCCTCCATTTGAAACATCGCCTGCGCTTCCGGATGTTCGTACGGGACCGAAAGTGCGCATCGGAGTGCCAGAGGTTCCTGCCGGGCTGCGGGTTCCGTGACTGCCGGCGGTTCTTCCGGCCCTGTTTCCGACGGCGGCGCCGGCTGCTCAGCCGGTTTGTTTCCGCATCCTGCCAGCAGGAGGCATATGATCAGCAGCATTGCCGCTGCCCGCTGCCGATCTCTTTTTCTGTTTTTTCGTAGAAACACGCTCTTTGCCTCCTTTTGCCGCTGCTTGCAATTCCGCTAAAAGCGATTATAATAAAATCAGATGATCTGTCTTCCAAATGATTCAGAAAGGGTGCAAATCTTATGGCAGTTACATTTTCTTCTTTCGGCAAACGCTTCGACGGCACGGAAGTGACCGCCGCCGAGATCCGGCACGAAAATGGGTTCTCCGCCGTCATTCTGGACTACGGTGCCACCGTGCAGGCGCTCCGTGTACCAGGCAAAGACGGCATCCCCGTGGACGTGGTGCTCGGCTATGATACCGTGCAGGAATATGAGAAAAACGGCGATTATCTTGGGGCGACGATCGGACGGGTGGGCAACCGGATCGGCAATTCGGAGTTTTCGCTGAACGGCGTCACCTATCCGCTTTTCCGCAATGACGGTGAAAACCATCTTCACGGCGGACTGATCGGCTTCGACAAATGCATGTGGAGCATGCGTGAAGAGGAAGGGAGCGTTGTCTGTGAGCGTCTCTCGCCGGACGGCGAAGAGGGCTATCCGGGCAATCTGACCGTCCGGGTACGTTTTACGCTCTCCGAAGAAGGCTGCCTTTCCATCGTTTATGACGCGGACACGGACCGCGACACACTGGCGAACCTGACCAACCACAGCTATTTCAACCTGAACGGCGGCGGTTCCGTTCTACAGCATACGCTGCAGATCGCAGCGGAGCGTTTCTGTGAAAACGACGCCGGCTGTCTGCCGACAGGGCGGCTGCTGGATGTGGAGGGCACGCCTTTCGATTTCCGCACAGAAAAGGCGGTCGGAGCTGATATTCCTTCCTCCTATGAGCAGAGCGCCATGGTGGGCGGATACGACCATAACTATGTACTCTGCGGGAAGAAGGCCGCTGTGCTTTACAGCGAGGAAAGCGGCATTGAGATGACCTGTGAGACCGATATGCCCGGCGTGCAGCTCTATTCCGCCAATTCGCTCTCGGAACGCCCCGGAAAAGGCGGCGTGCACTTTATGCCGCACTACGCCGTATGCCTTGAGACGCAGCTTTATCCCAACGCCATGAACTGCTACGGCTTCCCCTCGCCGGTTCTGCGTGCGGGGAAGCATCTGCATAGCGAGACCCGGTATTCTTTCCGCGTCCGGTAAACAGCCGGATCATGCAGAGAATTCCACTGACAGCCGGCTTCCTTTCTCTCCGTTCTTTACAAGGATCTTCTGGGGGATGCTTTCACCCAGTTTGTCCACATGCGAGATGATACCCACGAGACGGTTGCCTTCCGTCAGCTGGTTGAGCACTTCCAGGGCTTTATCCAGCACGCCGTCGCTCAGAGAACCGAAGCCCTCGTCGATAAACAGAGCGTCCAGTGTTTTTCCGCCGGTATGGCTCTGTACAACGTCGGAGAGGCCCAGTGCCAGCGACAGCGATGTGAAGAACGCCTCGCCGCCCGAAAGGCTGTCGGAACTGCGGCGCCTGCCGGTGCTGAGATCCATCACGTCGATATCCAGACCTGCTTTGGCGCTTCTCCTGTCCGCTTCCATTTTATGCATCAGCTCATACTTACCGCCGCTGAGGATATCCATGCGGCGGTTTGCCATTTCCAGGATCTCGCGGAAAACGGTGCCCATGACATAGCGGTCAAAGCTCAGTTTGCCGCCTTCGCCGCTCGTTCCGACCGCGAGGTCGGCAAGCCTACCGATGCGCTGAGCGGCATGCTCTGTTCTGTCGAGGGTCTGCCGGATCTCCGCTGCCCTTTGCAGCGTATCCCGGTGGTTCTGCAGCAGGCTTTCCTGCCCGACCGTCTTGCTGTTTGCGGCCGTGAGCAGCTCGTCCGCTTTCCGGATCTGTTCCTCCAATTCATCGAGATCCGTAAGCGCCTTCCCCTGCAGCTGTTCCCGGAGCTCCCGGCGTTCTTTTTCGGTGTGGCGGCATTCGGCGTCATAATCATGAAGGGCTTTGCTCTCCGCACTCAGCCAACCTTCTCTGCTGCCAGTGCCCATAGGAGCCAGAGCTGCTTCCACTGCTTCTCTGGTAAGGAATCCTGTCTCAGCGAGAACAGCTTTCGCTGATATGTCCGCCGTCTCCTTTTCCTGCTGCAGCGAAGGAAGCTCCTTCTGCTTCTGTTCCAACCGGTCAAGCGTCAGTTTCCTCTGCTCTTCCGCTTTCTCCCACGCCTTGCGGTTGGATTCGATCACGCCCTTCAGGTCTGCTTTTTTCTGCTTCCAGGAAGCGAGCTGTGCCTGCGCCGCGTTTTCATCCGGGAATGTCAGCACGCCGGTCTGCTCCCGGATCCTGGCGTCCAGTTCCAGAACCTTCTGCTGCTGTTCCGCTTCTGATCTCTTTGCCTCTTCCAACTGCGACGCGATAACCTTCCGTGTGTTTTTATCTCGGGCTACCTGGGAAAGAAGCTGGTCTTTTTCCTTTTGTGTCTGCCGGGCAGCATCCAACGCCGCCGCTGCTGCGTCTGCTCTGTCTTTCAACACGGCTACCTGTTCGTTCAGCCAGCCGCTGTCATTCATCTGTTCCCTGGTCTCGCAGGCCGGGAGCAGTTTTTTTACCGTTTGAAACAGCACTTCACCGCGTTCGGTGATCTTTGTTTTCAAAGCGGCTGCCTTCCGGTCCAGATCGGCGCGGGTGTTTTCGGCTTCTTCCTGTTTTTGCCGGGCTTCTTCCACCTGCTCCTGCGTGGGCGTTCCTTCCGGCATGCCTGTGAGCTGGGGGATGTGCTCCCGGCAGAGACGTGTGCCGCATACGGGGCAGGACGCCTCTCCCTCACGCTGCAGGCTCCGGCCAAGCTGTTCCGCCAGAACACCGGCCTGTCCGGAGAGGAACCGCTGATAAAGACTGCTGTAAAGCTCCATACTGCGGCCGGCTTCCGCCGCTGCTTTGCTCATCTCTTCGCAGAGCACATCATAACCGGATTCGTCGTTTTTCAGGTCCTTCAGCTGGTCCAGAAGACCTCCTTCTTTGCGGAAGGCATCCCTCTGCTCCGCCGCTTCTTTCGCAGTCTGGGCTTTTCGGACCACTTCCGCGTCGATGTCGGACCAGTCCGCGAGTTTCTGCTCAGCTGCGGCCAGTGTATCCTTCAGAACAGATTCCCTGTTTTCGAGCCGTTCTCTCTGCGCTGTCGCTCCGGCTGCAGCTGTTTCCGCCGATCTTTTCAGGTCCCGAGTCTGCTGTACTTCCCGATAACGGGGAATCTGTTCCTCCGTGATATGGATCTGCCGTTCCAGTTCTGAAACGCGGGTGTTTTTCTCTTCATCCTGTTCGGTCACACGCTTTGCCTGATCAGCTGCCTCGGCATCCATCTTCAGCTGTTTTTCCAGTCCTGCAATCTGCTGTTCGGCCTGCCGGAGAGTACCGGCGGCAAGCGCTGCTTTCTGAAGTGCCGGCTCTGCCTGATGCAGCGCGATCTCCGCCTTCCGGAGCTGCTGTTTCCTCGCGGTAATCTCAAGCTCCTGTGCCGCAAGGCGCACTGCTTTTTCTTCCGCTTCCGCCAGCTTCCGGAACTGACTGTTGATCTGAACTGCCGCGCCTTTCCGCTCATTCAGCGCAGAGACCTGCTCCTGAGTCGTCTTCTGTTCCCGCTTCAGCGCATCGAGCCGAACGGCATCCTGCTTTGTCAGTTCCTCCAGATGCAGGAGCAGCTCAGGATGCATTGGGAGATAATCCTCCGCGTTTTTGTCCTCCGGCAAACGGAAGCCGAAATCCATCAGCTGTGTGAGTGCGGCAAGATCGTCTTCCCGTTGGCGCTGGAGCTCATTTTTTGCTTCCTTCAGCAGGTTCTGCAGATACACATACGCTGAATTATCGAAGAGCTTGCCGAGGATCTCGTTTTTCTTGTCACTGTCAGCCTTCAGGAATTCCCGGAATTCTCCCTGCGCCAGCATCACGATCTTTCGGAACTGTTCAGCGTTCAGGCCCAGGATCTCCGTGCAGCGCGCCGTCACCTTTTCCGCACCTTCGATGGGGTCCCTGTCCGGTTCGTATAGGACGGCACTGATTTTTGCGTCGCTGTATTTATCATCCGTGCCGCGCTTTTTTGCAAAGTGGATGCTGCGTTTGACGGTATATCCTTTTGCTCCCTGTGTAAACCGAAGCTCAACGAGCGTATCGACGGAGCGGTCAACATAGTCGCAGTGGAGACCGGATGGACTGCGGTCGTGCCCGCTCGCCTCACCATACAACGCAAACACGATCGCGTCGAAAATCGTGGTCTTGCCGGCGCCGGTATCTCCGGTTACAAGGAACAGCCCGTTCCGAAGCTCTTCAAACGGGACTGTTGTTTTCCCGGCGTAAGAGCCAAACGCTGTCATTTCCAGCGCAAGCGGTCTCATCGGTGTTCCTCCTGTTCCATCAGCGTTTTCAGCAGCTTTTCGATATCCTGCTTCTGCGGCGCCATGCGCAGATCGGCATGCCGCAAAAGCTCGCCGGCATAAGCGAGGAGCACAGTGTCGTTATCTGTGAGCGGGACACCGCCGTTCCGTTCCTGATAAAAATCGGCAAACAGGTCCTCTACTGTCTTTTCCCGCACCGCTTTGGCATCCAGCGCATTCGTCTTTCCGGTAAAGGCATCGTATTCCGATGCCAGCTCCAGCAGCACGCTGCCGCGCTCGTCATAAAGTGAGTGGAAGAATTCGGCGATCTGTGGTGACACTCTCTGATCCGTCAGCACGATCTTCAGGTATTCTCCTTTATTTTGGGAGACGAGTTCGGCACTGCGGAGTTCATCAAAGGTTCCTTGCACCTCACGCATGGGGTGCAGCGGCAGGATCGAGAGCGTCTCGATGCCCGGCGTGGATCCTCTATCTCGCAGTGTCACCAGCAGCGGACCTTTTTGAGACTGCCGCGTCTCATTGAAATGATAGCACAGCGGAGACCCTGCATAGCGAACGGTCTCCCGTCCGACGGGATAAGCTGCATGGATGTGCCCGAGCGCCACATAATCAAACCCGTCAAACACCGTAACATCGACCTGCCCGACGCCGCCCACCATAGTTTCGGAACCGCCGCGCTCGCCTTCTGCTCCGTTTGCCGTGACGTTCTGGTGTGCGATGATTACATTGCGCTGCGAGAAGTCGATATTCTGCACTTCCAGCAGGCATCTGACAGCTGTGTTGTAATCCCGGATCTCTTCATTCTCCAGCACATGAGATACAAGTGCCGGGAACAGATACGGCATCATCCAGAATGTGACTGGGCCGTATTCATCCTGCAGCGTCACATGCTTCAGCTCGCGGGAAAGTGTTCCCGCAATGTGGACGTTCTGCTTTGCCAGCAGATCCGCGGCAAAAGAAAGCCGCTGCCCGGAATCGTGGTTGCCGGCGATCAGAAAAACAGGAATCCCCTGCGCGGCAAGCGCCGTCAGCATCCGGTCCAGCAGTTTCACCGCTTCGCCGGACGGGGCGCTTCGGTCATAGATATCACCGGCGATCACAACAGCGTCCGGGCGGACCTTTTCTGCCAGCGCAATGAATTGCTCCATCCAGTATTCCTGGTCTCCGCTGTCCAGCAGTGAGAGACCGTGGATGGATTTTCCGAGATGAAGATCGGACAGATGGAAAAACCGCATGTGTTTCGCACTCCTTTATACCTTACTCATATTATACCAGAAAGAAAACGGTGTGAGAAGAACACATTTGTGCACTTTCGATGGTAGTGCAGTATGACCCGACAGCCTGAAAACTGTTCTTATGTAAACCGTGCCCGGGAGATTCCCGGGCACGGTTCAATATTCACTCAGCTTTTCTGGTCAGGCATTTCTCAGTCAAACGAGTACTTTTTCTTGAACATCTGATATTCCCGCTCGAAGTTTTCGTCGCGGCGGCTCATCAGTGTCTCCACATAGTTGTGAGGATCATATTCATCTTTCGTCGCTTCGATCACCGACAGCGCTATGTTGGAGCAATGGTCGGAAATGCGCTCGTAGTTTGTAATCAGATCAGTGAATACGAAGCTGTTCTGCCGGGTGAAAATGCCTTTTGTCATGCGTTCGATCTGGCGATGCTTGATCTCGTCGCAGAGATTGTCGATCCGTTCCTCCAGCGGCTCCACCGTGTAGGCTGCCTCCAGATCTCTTTCTTCCAGCGCCTTCAAAGAGATGGTCAACACGTCAAACACTGCGCTGTTCATCACGCCCATTTCCTTTCTCAGTTCTTCGATGGGCACGATTTTCTTTTCCTGAATCTCCCGTGCATTTTCTGCGATATTCAGTGCGTGGTCGGAGATACGTTCGAGGTCGGTGATCACATGCAGGATCTGGTAGATATCCCGGTTCTGCTGTGCATTCAATTCTCCTGTTGTGACCTGAACGATATAGGTGCCGAGCTTGTCCTCATACTGGTCGACAAGCTCTTCCACATCCTCCACCTGTTTGAATCCTTCCTCGCTGTAATTGGTCAGCAATCGGATCGCGTCGGAAATATTGCCCCGCACATGCTCAGCCATGGAAAACAGCACGATACGGCATTGCTCGATCGCGAGAGCAGGATGGCGGATGAAGCGCTCTTCCAAAAGCGCCCAGTCGCTGTTTTCGGGTTTCTGCGGTCCTTCACGCACCAGGGCTTTGGCAATCTTCTCCATCTGCCGCACAAACGGCGCCAGCAGCAGGACCGTGACCCCGCGGAATACCGTGTTTACAAGAGCGAGAGAAACCGGATTCATAACTGCGTTCATGAATGGAAGTGTCCGGATGGCATTCCCCGCGTAAACGACAATCCCGCACAGGATCGCGCCAAGCACATTGATGATCAGATAAACAAGTGACGTGCGTTTGGCCTCCACGGAAGAATCCACCGCACTGAGCAGGACCGGGACGGAACTGCCGACCGCGATGCCGAGGATGATGGGATACGCCGCCAGAAAGGACAGCGCACCGGTCATGCTGATTGCCTGCAGAATACCAACTGCCGCCGAGGACGACTGGAGGATAGCTGTAAAAACAGCACCAGCCAAGATGCCGAGAGCAGGATTCTCAAATTTGGTGAGAAGCGACAGAAACGCCTCATTCTGACGCAGCGGGCTCACGGCGTCGCTCATGGCGGACATGCCGAACATCAGCACAGCAAAGCCCAGCAGGATCGTGCCGACCTTGTTCCGGATCTGCCTTTTGCTGAATTTCAGCAGAACGATGCCGATTGCAGCCACGACTCCCGTGATAAAGGTGGTGGACAGCATAGCCATCCATCCGCTGCCTGCACCGAGCGCCGAGAGGCTGACAATCCATCCGGTGATGCTCGTACCCAGAACCGAACCCAGAATGATGCTGGCCGCCTGCGCAAACACCATCATTCCCGAATTCACAAAGCCGATGGCCATGATGCTCGTGGCTGAGGACGACTGGATCAGTGCCGTGACGCCGATTCCGAGCAGCACGCCCTTCAGCGGATTGCTTGTCAGCCGGTACAGAACGACCTGCAATTGGTTGCCTGCAACTTTATTCAGCCCATCACCCATAAGCGTGATGCCGTAAAGAAACAGCGCCATGCCTCCGAGCAGTGCAACAACGTTAACGATACTCAATAATCTCTCTCCAAATAATTATTTTTTACTATCGGCTATACCGGATAGGTATTGGTCCCTATTTTGCCGCAAATATATCATAGCACAGGTTTTTCTGAAAAAGCCATTGTGAGTCTTTACAAAAAACGCCTGATTCTTTCAATAATCCGCTTCTTTCAGCCGCTTTTTCACGTAGGCGAAGGCGGTTTCTTCTCCCTCGTCCTTCAGCACGCGGAGCATCTTTTCGATCTCGGCATATGTTTCCGGGTGCATGCAAGTCTCCGCCAGGCCTTTTGTCAGATAATTATAGGGTGCTTCGTCGGTGTAGTTTTCCCCGAGATAGACACGGCAGGCGGCAATGCGGTCGCAGAACATTTCGGCGACGTAGCGGATCGGCATTTTATTGCCTGTATACCGGACAGCGCCGTCCTTTTCTACCAAATAATCAATCCAGTACTCGAAATGATGCCGGTTCCGGCCTTTGTGGTGCAGCCAGGCAAGCGAGATGCCCGTAGCTTTCCTCTCATTGTCATTAGGGCTGCGGTCGCCTGTATAGTAGCGCGCGCCGCGCCAGAATTCTACCGGGGAATACTTCGAAAGATCGTGCGTGAGGCCCTGATAGACGAGCCCCAGGCGCAGGCAGTACCGGCACACGAGATTGCGGTGTTCCGTAATCGTTTTCAGATGTGCTATGGGCTTCATTCTCTCATCCTTTTTCAACCAGGCGGACAAACAGTCCTTCTGCTCTGGCCAGCTGCTTCACTGTCTCCAGCAATTCTTCCGAGGGATCGTACAGCGTCAGATACAGGTCACCTCCGCTGAGAGTAATCAACGCTTTCTCCACGGGGAGAAGCAGATTGAGATATCCTCCATCCGCACAGCGTATGATCTTTTCCCAAAGATTCTCAGGCAGCGGTTCTTCAGCCCACTTCTCTTCCATGCCAAGCACAAGATCGTAATAACAGTTCAGTTTGAGCAGAAGCCGCGCAAATCTTGCATAAAGCTCTTTGAGCTGCGGAACGGTCATGAGGAACTGTTCCACCGCAAAATACCGGGCGGGGCTTTCTGCCGGGACCTGCTGCGGGAGAATATCGATCACCCAACAGGACTGCTCCAGCATTTCTTCTGTCAAATTATCATAGTGCTCATCCATGATCTGTCTCCCTGTTCTTTGCTTTGCAACAGCAAATCGATTAATATAATTTTTTATTGTTTATCAATCCATTCTATATGTCCGGATAAACTTTTCGGGATCTGCGCCTGCCTCCATATACTGAATCAGGATCTCGGCGCAGGCCCGGGAATCACTGTCGGCATGGTGGTGGTTGAGGCAGATGCCGTAGTATTCACACATATCGTTCAGTTTGTGGCTGATTCCCGGCAGGAGACTGCGCCCCATGATCACCGTGCAGATCCCTTTCACCGTCGGCTTCCACTCGATCTCATAGCCCGCCAGACATTTGCGCAGAACACCCATATCGAAGCCGGCGTTATGCGCGACGGGGATCCCCGACGACAGGAGCGGTTCGATCTCCTCCCATACCTCCGGGAAAGACGGCGCATCGAAAACAGTTTCCTCGTTAATGCCTGTCAGCACTGTGTTGAACCAGTCGAAAGGCTGTTCCGGGTCGACCAGAGAGTAATAATCCTGGACGATGCGGCCGTCTTCAACGACGCTGATGCCAATCGCGCTGATTCGGTTGTTATAACGGTTTGGCGTCTCTACGTCAAAGACGATGTAACGGTTTCCCAATGCAGGCAGCCTCCGACTTCTGTGGTTATCATCTGCAGCATATTATATCATAGCTCCGGCAGCTCTTCCAACCCTCAATCTTGCATAAGAAAAACAGTCCGTCCGGGTGGACGAACTGTTTTTCTTATCTGAAATATCTGGTTACTTCTTTCCCTTGTTGAGAAATGCTCTTATGCGCTCTTCAGAATCCGGAGAGGTAAAACCGTAAGTGCCGCCGATCATCCATTCGCGTTCAAGGGCGGCGGCTACATCCTCTGCTGCCTTCAGTAGGCTCTTGGTGCGGCGGACAGCATATGTGCTGTTGCGGCTGATCTGTTCACCGAACTGCTGCACCTTATCAAAAAAACCTTCGTCTTCCCAGCAATACAGGGCAAGCCCGATGTCGGCAGCTTCCTTGCCGGAATAGATACGGCAGGTGCTGGTCATTTCCAGAGCGCGGGAATAGCCTACTCTTCGCGGCAACCGGGCGGAAAGACCCCACGCAGAATTAAGGCCAAATTTGGCGTGGGTGTCGCCGATACGGGTGTTTTCCGATACGACCATGATGTCGCAGCCCAGGGCGAGTTCCAGACCGCCGGTATAGCAGTGACCATGGATCGCGGCAATCGTCGGCATCGGCAGCGACGCTAGCTTTGATACGGCGGAAGCATTGACGCGCTCACTCTGATCGGGACGGCCGAATACGGTCATATCATGGCCGGCACAGAAGCACTTTCCTTCTCCGCGCAGCACAATACAGCTGACAGACAGATCCTTTTCCGCTTTGTCCAGCTCTTCTTCCAGTGCGAGAAACAGCTGCGTATCCAGCACATTCAGTCTGTCCGGGCGGTTGATGCTGAGTGTTCTGACTCCGTTTTTGTCCGAGCTTAAGATTTCCATGGGAAAACCTCCTTGTAGCGACATATAGCCACCTAATCTTCCGTGTACGGAAGTTATATCCGCAGCAGTCCTTTTGCTTCTCTTTTCCTCCGATAAGCCCGCTGTATGGCTTTTCCCATCTCAAATACAGGAATCGTAGACAGTGCCAATGCGGCGGAGATCACGAATTCTTTTACCGTCAATGTACCGTGAATGCCGAACAGTCCTTTGAAGCCGGGCAGGAAAACTGCCGCCAGCGTCATAAGGATAGTCACTACCATCGCGCCGACCATCCACCAGTTGACATTCACTAGCATTTCCTTCCGGAAGATCGACCCGGTGCGGGAGCGCATGTTCAAAGCACAGCATATTTCGGCAAAGCTGACCGTCAGAAAGGCCATAACAACAGCGTTTTCACACCATACGCCGTTCGCGATTCCTCTGAAAGAACCGTTTTCCAAGAAGAAACCGAAATAATACGCAGCGATCTCAACAGCAGCCAGATACACGCCCTGCCATACCATACTTACGCCGACGCCGTTGGCGAAGATGCTTTCCTCCTTGGCACGGGGTTTTCTCTTCATCAGTTCGCCCTCAGCTGATTCCATTCCCAATGCCAGTCCGGGCAAGGTATCCGTGACCATGTTGATCCACAGCAGATGAACCGGAGTCAGAATGGTGAAGTTCAGAATAGAGGCGAAGAAAATGATCAGCACCTCAGCCATATTCGTTGAAAGCTGGAACTGCAGTACTTTGCAGATATTGTCGTAGATTTTGCGGCCTGCCTCTACCGCACGAATTATGGTGGCAAAATTGTCGTCGGCAAGCACCATGTCGGCAGCGCTCTTTGTGACCGGTGTCCCGGTGATGCCCATGCCGATGCCAATGTCGGCCGACTTGATGGATGGAGCGTCGTTTACGCCGTCGCCGGTCATCGCGGTGACCATTCCCCTTGCCTGCCAGGCATTGACAATACGTGTCTTGTGTTCCGGCTGGACACGCGCATAGACAGAATACCAGCTTACCGCTTCTACCAGCTCTTCATCGGAATACTTGTCCAGCTCCGATCCGAGACACGCCTCTTCGGCGCTTTTAATGATGCCTAGATCCTTTCCGATGGCTACAGCAGTGTCTTTATGGTCTCCTGTGATCATGATCGGGCGAATCCCGGCCATACGGCATTTCTCGATCGCCTCATACACTTCCGGACGGCAGGGGTCGATCATGCCGTACAGCCCGATCAGGATCAGGGACTGCTCCAGGCCGGCCGGGCTGGTGTCTTCCGGCATCGTATCATAAGTCCGGTAAGCTGCTGCCAGTACGCGGAGCGCCTGATCGGCATATGATTTGTTGACCTTCAGGATCTCCTGCAAAACATCCTCCGTCATGGGGATGACCTGCCCGTTTTTCAGGAAGCCGGTGCAGCGCGGAAGGACCATATCACAGGCGCCTTTGGTGTATTGAATGAAAGCATTTTCTTTCTGATGGATCGTTGACATCATCTTGCGGTCAGAATCAAACGGAGCTTCGGCTACACGTGCCTGAGCAGCTTCCAGCTCATATTTGGGCAGACCGATCTTCAGCGCATAGTTCACAAGAGCCGCTTCCGTAGGTTCGCCGACAGAGGATTCCTCGCCCGGCCTGAGCTCGGCGTCAGAGCAAAGTGCCATGGCGGTCGCCATCAGGACCGAATCGTCAGTATACTCCTGAACGACAGTCATTTTGTTCTGGGTCAGGGTTCCGGTCTTATCCGTACAAATGATCTGTGTACAGCCGAGGGTTTCCACTGCAGTCAGTTTACGGATCAGTGCCTGATGTCTGGCCATGTCGGTCACACCGATCGACAGCACGATCGTTACGACAGCCGGCAAGCCTTCCGGTATGGCAGCAACTGCCAGTGCGATAGCCGCCACAAGACTGTTGACAGCGCTGGTACCCAAAAGCTCCCATGAGAACGGAGTGTCAGTCAGGACGACGGACTGAACGACGCTTACTGCAAAGACTACCACGCAGATAGCGATGACAAGCTTTGTCAGGAACTTGGACAGCTCTGCCATGCGGATCTGCAGCGGCGTCTGTTCATTTTCAGCCAGACTCAGGGCTCCCGCGATCTTGCCCATTTCGGTATCCATGCCTGTGGCCGTCACAACGCCTGTGCCGCGTCCGTAGACTACAGTAGAACCGCTGTAGAGCATGTTGGCTCTGTCGCCAAGCGGCACATCTTTCTGCCCTTCGGCGCACATCAGAACATCCACCAGTTTCTCCGCCGGCAGCGATTCGCCGGTCAGGGCGGCTTCTTCCGCTTTCAGACTGTAGGACTCAAGAATACGGCAGTCAGCGGGCACGGTGTCGCCGGCTTCAAAACGGACGATGTCTCCTACAACCAGGTCTTCGCTTCTGATCAGGCTCATCGTACCGTCACGAACTACCTTTGATGTCTCAGCCGTCATTTCCATCAATGCTGACATTGCCGCTTCCGCCTTGCTTTCCTGAACAAGACTCATGATAGCGTTGATAATAACGACCGCCAAAATTACAAATACATCCGTGAAGGAACCGATCGTAAAGCTGCCGCGGGTCTCAAGAATCGTCACGATGACCTGCACCAGCGCCGCTCCCAGCAGCATCAGGATCATTGGATCCGTTATGGAATCCAGAAATTTACGCCAGATTGAGCGCTTTTCTTCTTCCTTCAGGCGGTTCTTTCCGTTTTGCCGCAGCCGTTCCGCAGCTTCTGAAGAACTCAGGCCATGAGCAGTAGTCTTCAGATCCTGCAGGACCTTTTCCTTGGTTTCCAGATAGAATCCCATTATGTACTCACCTCTGATTTGCAATTGAAATTTTCTTCTTGATTGTATCACATATACTTTTCTGAGGCAATAAAAAACCCACAGCACCGGAAGGCGCCATGGGTCTTCTCTTCAATTGGAAGATTCTTTATTCGCTGACGATCACGGAGATGCCGTTGGGGATGATGGTAAGGCTTTTCTTGCCGAGCGATCTGGCCAGCGCAAGCGCGTCTTCCAGTGTCGGTGCATAGCGCATCTTCATCTCTTCCACCATGGTCTTCAGCTCAGGCCGCGTCACCATCACAATGGTATGTTTCTTCAGCATGCGTGCCAGAATCTGGCTCTCCCACTGGTCCGGAATGGTCTTGTCCTGCGGGGTTGCCATGATCTCATCATACAAGGCTTCCGGACTTTCGCAGTCACGCAATGATTCATAGAAGGCCTGACCGCCGTGACCGTCGGCACACTCAGCGCACTCGATGATCACACCGCCGAGATTGCAGGTTGCTTCCGCAGCCGCCATGCTCTTGGCACACTGATAGATGTTCTGATCCAGCGGAGCGCCGCCGTTGGATGTGACAACAATATCCGCCCATTTCGGCTCGACTTTCGCATATTTCATGAGAAAGTCGCAGCCGGCGCGGTGGGCTGTCACATAGTTGCCGGCAAAAGCCGCAACCGTTCTCTTTTCTTCATCGATCACAACGTTCACGACATACGCTAACTTGGCGAAAGCTGCCGCCGCCACCATGTCCTCGTGCATGGGGTTGCCGTCCAGCTTGCCGGTACGGGAATTGTCGCTGTCGATAAAGCGGCTGCAATGGTTGCCAAGAACGGTGACCTGATCGCAGATGCCCGGCAGGACGCTCTTGCGGCCGCCGGAAAAACCAGCAAAGAAGTGCGGTTCGATAAAGCCCTCCGAAACCACCAGTTCCGCTTCTGCGGCAACGCGGTCGATGACGCAGGGTGCCCCGGACGGAAGCACGCCGACCCGAACATTGCGGTCTGCATCGCGGCAGTCGTGGATCACGATCCTGTTCTGCTCATAGAGTTCGTCACCGAGCTTGTTCCGCAGCTCCGCCTCGCTGGTCTGGCGATGGAAGCCTGTGGCAACCAGAAGCGTGATATCGATGTCCGAGCTGCCTTCTTTCAGTTCAGCGATCATGTTCGGCAGAATATCTTTGCTTGGAACAGGACGTGTGTGGTCGGAGATAATGATCACACAGTTCTTCTTGCCGGCAGCGAGTTCGGCAAGGCGCGGACTGTCGATCGGGTGTTCCATGGCGGCTTTTACGATCGAGAGCCCGTCACCCTCGGCCTTCAGCTCGCCGATGCCAGAGCATAGCACGTTGGCATCACCTTCTTCAAACTCGATGAAGGTTTTGCCGTAAGGAATCTGAACCATATGGTATTCCCTCCTATGCATATGTTTCTCAGTTTAGTGTTTTTTTGAATGACAGATACCCGGACGATATGTGGCTTCAGATCACGGGACCCATGCAGTAAATGTCGATGAAATTGAAGTATCGGATGGCTTCGCTCTTAGTCATCTTTCCGTTAAGTGTTTCGATCATCTGGTTGAACGCATACTCGCCTACTTCATGGATCGTGCTTTCGCCGGTAATGATGACGCCCGCGTTGATATCCATATCCTGTTCCATTTTCCGGAACGTGTTGACATTGCCGCAGATCTTGATGACCGGCATGGACGGGAAGCCTTGCGGCGCGCCGCGTCCGGTGGAGAAGAGCATAACCTGTGCTCCGGTGCAGGCCATACCTGTCAGGATCTCCGGTTCGCGTCCCGGCGTATCCTTGATCCAGAGGCCTTTGTGATCGGTGACCATGTCCGTGTAGTCCATAACGCCCTGGATGGGCCGGGATCCGGACTTCATGATGGCACCGAGAGACTTTTCCTCGATCGTCGTCAGACCGCCGGCAATATTGCCCGGTGTAGGCTGGCCTTTCCGCATATCGCAGCCAAGTGATTTTGCCCGCTGCTCCATGTTATTTACGATCTCAAAAATACGATCGCCGACTTCTTTGCTGACAGCGCGTCTGGCCAGGATATGTTCAGCCCCGATGAACTCGGTGGTCTCGCCGAACACAACTGTTCCGCCTGCGTCTACAACTCTGTCGGCCACATAGCCGATCACGCAGTTGGAAGCCATACCGCTGGTGGCATCGGAGCCGCCGCATTTGATGGACATGACCAGATTGGACAGATCAGCCTTCTCGCGATGCTGTGTGGAGATCTTCTCAGCGAGCTTTTTCGCTTTGGAGATGCCGAGAGCTATGGCGGCTGAGATACCGCCGTCCTCCTGAATGCGGACCATATCAATGGGTTTGCCGGTCGCGGCGACTGTCTGCATCAGGCGGTCAACGTCCGTTCCTTCACATCCCAGGCTGACGAAAAGCACCGCGCCAATGTTCGGGCTGCATCCCAGGGAGATGAGCGTATCGGTCACTCGTTCGAGATCGGGCGGAAGCTGGCAGCAGCCCTGATGGTGCAGAAAGGCAATGCATCCTGTAACAGAGTTGCTGATAGCCTGCGCCGCCTCTGCGGCGCAGACGACGGTGGGAATGACCGCCACGTAGTTTCTGGCGCCTACCTTACCGTTTTCTCTGATATATCCGTAAAAATCCATCTTCAGTCCTCCCAGTCGCCGCGGCCGCGCTTGGAGTCCAGATTGTGCACATGGACGTAATCGCCAGCGACGATCTCTTTTGTTGCTTCTCCGAGGCTCTCTCCGTACTTGATGATATCCTCACCCACATGCACGTCGCACAGGGCTACCTTGTGCCCATAGGGGATATCGCTGTGAATGTTCAGGAAACTGGCATTTCCCTTCTTGTCCCGGACTTCCACCTGGCATCCGGCGACGGCTTCATTTGAGAAGACCGTGGCAACATTATCCAGGTCGTTGACCTTCAGGGCAAGCGGAGGTGTCTTATTCATAGATCTCTCCTTCTTTCTAAAAAAGTGGTGCAGTAAAACTTACTGCACCACCCGTTTTTATGGCAGTGTTATTTTGTTTTTGCCGTATCAGTGGGCAGACAGAACTGCCAGATTCAGCGGATCGAGGTTCATCACCAGGATGCAGATGACACCAAGGACGATGACCGTGATCAGGCAGTAGATCAGGCAGGGAACAATATTCGTCTTGATGATCTTGCCTTCGTTGCCGAGAGTACCGGTGGTTGCACAGGCAGCGACGACGTTGTTGACGCAGATCATGTTGCCGGCAGCGCCGCCGATGTTCTGCATGGCGCAGACGATCAGCGGGGAGATACCGATCAGGGAAGCGGTCTCAAACTGCAGCGAAGCGAACAGCGTGTTGGATACGGTGTTGGAACCGGACATGAACGCGCCGAGCACACCAATCAGCGGAGCAACAACGATGTAGGCATTCTTGAACAGATCGGCCAACGCCTTTGCCATAACCAGCAGCATGGTCGGCGTCGAAGTAGCGCCGAGACTTGCCTGGACAGCCTGCAGGCCGGCGGGCAGATTCGCCATGGTCGTGGTGTTGCGATATACGTAAACCATTGCGCAGCCAAAGAGCAGGGCGATGAACGCACCGGTGACCTGATTCCAGGTGTCCTTGAAAATTTCCTTGATAGTGGAGCCGTCAACCTTGTGGATGGCAAAGGTGACAAACGCGATCAGCAGGAACGGGATAAGGCCGGGGTTGTTGGCGACTTTCCAGGCCCAGCTGCTGCCGGTAACACCAAAGATGTTATTGATCTTGACAATGCAGTTGCTGTTGAGCCATGCCTTGATGGGCAGCATCGGCAGACGAGTGAGGACGAGAATCGCAGCGATGAGGACATACGGCGTCCAGGCGAGCGTGGCGCTCATGCCGTTGTCTTTGTCAGCCTTCACTTCCTGCAAGCTCAGCCAGGACTTGTCCCAATTCTCGCGCTTGTCAAAGTCCCAGATCTCCTTGGGCATCAGGAAGCCCTTCTGGGCGGCGAAAATGGCAATGAACAGAGTACAGATGGCACCGATCAGGGTCGGGAAGTCAGCGCCAAAGACAAGGGCGAAGAACAGATAGAAGCAGTCAAACACAACAGCAACGAAGAGAGCGAAGGGCAAAGCGCCGAAGGCTTCGCTGGCTTTCTTGTTCTTGCCGAAGTATTTGCACATAATCATCAGGGCGATCCAGATGATGAAGAGGCAGGCAGTGGCATGGCCGATGGCAGTAAAGCGGGACAGGATGAACTTGAAGGTCTCAGGCTCGACGCCGAGAGCCTTGACCTGTTCCTGCACAACTGTGGTAAGGCCGTGGGTCGGTGTGCCGACGCCACCGAACGAGACCGGAACGGAGTTGTAGATCAGGGCGATGATTGCGGCGCAGAGGGGCGGGAACCCAAGGCTGATGAGCAGCGGGCCTGCCAGGGCAGCCGGAGTACCGAAGCCGGCGGCACCTTCAATGAACGCGCCGAAGATGAAGCCGACGATGACAGCCTGCACGCGGCGGTCAGGGGAAATGGTGTGGAACACACGCTGAATGGCGGTGACAGCGCCGGAGTGCTTCAGCGTATTCATAATGAGAATAGCGCCGAAGACGATGAAAAGAACGTCAACGGAGCTCAGCGCGCCGCTGATGGAGAAGGACAGAACAGCAATGAGGTTCTGCTTCCAGACCAGCAGAGCTACAAGGCACGCGACAAACCAGGATACCGGCAGCGCTTTTTTTGCTCCCCATCCAAAACCGACCATCAGAACAACGGTAAGCAAAATGGGGACGGCAGCAATTAATGCATACATGGTTTTTTACCTCTCCTTTTAAAATTTGAGTAAAAAGAACTGCAAGATAAGATTATCATAGAATTGTACAAATGGCAACCTGAAAAATAACCATTTTTTCGTTTGTTTTGTGACAAACGCACAAAGAAAAATGATGTCAAAGGCTATTTGAGGCACGGACAAACCACAACATAAATAATGCCCGTCGGGTCCGTATTATTCGGACGAATTATACGGAATAAGAAAAGCCCTGAATCGATTCGTTTCAGGGCTTTTCGAAGGCATACCGTTTATTTGACCGGCTATGCCATGCTTTCAGTTTTTATTCTTCAATAATACGACTATTCAGAACAGATATTTCAGTAGCCGAAGTAGAAGTTGAAGAAATCTTCAAACGGATTCTCGCTCCAACCCTGGCTGCCCTGCTGTTCGTCCTGCGGCCATTCCTGAGAATACGGCATCTCCTGTGTGGCTTTCTCCTCATTGTTCAGGGCGGACTGAGTCTTGGACCCAATCTCGACATCGATCTGTATTTCCTCACCCTGCCGGTAGATGTTGAAAGTCATCACATCACCGGGTTCGGACTTTGAGATCACCTGGACCAGATCGTTGGAATCCTTGATCTCGGTACGGTCGACCTTCACAATGACATCGTTGACCCTGATGCCTGCCTGATCCGCCGGGCCTCCCTCGGTGACGTCCAGAACGACAGCGCCGGCCTTGATGCCTGTGATTCCGGCAGTCTCATCAGAGATGGGAGATACCGTAACGCCGATGTAAGGTTTGAGGACATAGCCGTTTTCGATAATGCTTGTAACGATGCGGGTGAAACTGTTGACCGGGATGGCGAAGCCGACGTTGTCGATTTCCGCCTCAGATATGCCGGAGGAAGAATACTTGGCATTCGTGATACCGATCACCTCACCGCGGCTGTTGAAGAGTGCGCCACCGGAGTTGCCGGAATTAATAGCGCAGTCGGTCTGAATGAGGTCCATGGAATTGCCGGCTTCAGTCCGGACATTGCGGCTCAAGGCGCTCACAACGCCGTGGGTCAGGGAGAAGGTCAGCTCACCGAGCGGATTGCCGATGGCAAAGACGCTGTCGCCGACACGCAGTTTGTCAGAGTTGCCGAGCGTGACGGGTCTGAGGTTCTCTGCGTCGATCTTCAGAACGGCAATATCATTGGTCTCGTCATAGCCGATGATCTCTGCTTCATAGGTCTGATCATCGTAGGTCGCGACGGTGACGGTGTCGGAATTCTCAATTACATGGTAATTCGTAAGAATATATCCATCTTCGGTGATGATGAAGCCGGAGCCGGACGCCTGATAGGTATAGCCGTAACCGTAACGACTGTTGGTTCTGCCGCTGATGGTGATGCCGACGGTGGAAACGACGTTCTCCTCATAGAGATCTGCAAGGGAGAGGTCTTCCGTCTCAGCATAGGCGGTCGAAACGCCGCCGATGAGGGCACAGCCTACGATCAGGCAGGCGAGAAGAACCACACACAGCGTCTTCTGAAGAAAGGAGTGGGAAAAAACAGTGGATGCTTTCATGGATAGGAACCCTTCTTTCATTTTTAATTGCCCTTATTGAAGCATAAAAAAATGAAGAAATTCCGAAAGAAATTTGAAGAAAATCAAAAAGATATTTGAATGATTTATCAAACAACTATGAATAGTTTTTTACCACTGTCAATAAACAAATCGGTTTCTTCTGCCAGAATTGGTGTATGGGTATCCAGCACAACATCTCGAGTTTAATAATCCGGTATAAACCCATCCACAATTTTGTAGTCGATTCCCGCTTTGCGAGCTTGCGATGTTTGGAAACGACGGGGTATATGGTACATTCTGCCGTCTTTGATAAAACAGGCACCCGTTTGATGAAACTGAAAAGGGACGTCTCTGTTCATACATTGGCGGCGAACATCCAGAACCCATTCGTGAGCACGCGGCTGCACGTCCGTA